>Ga0315551_10000008_pt1 | contig 152161 bp, 145 predicted proteins | sample SalMarSW160290MG_FD_203678 | JGI IMG/M metagenome (GOLD analysis project Ga0315551, IMG submission 203678) | Salt marsh sediment microbial communities from the Plum Island Ecosystem LTER, Massachusetts, United States - Salt Marsh Sediment SW1602-90 ...
AATTTGAAAAAGGTCCTGATAGTAATTGTATCTGTCGGGCACATTTGGTATCCTGTTTTAGGCAAAAATTCAATTGGTGCTTCGTTACATATGGTTTTGAGCGATTGTTATTGCGAGGCCACGAAAGTGGCCGTGGCAATCTCATTCCATATATCAATATAGATTGCTTCGCTTTGCTAGCAATGACACCCATCACTTGATGTGTGACGAACCAATAAAAAGGCAAAAATAAGGAATGTCGCCATGTATAAGATTTTTATGCTGATTGCTCTGCCGGTTATAGCGGTAGCGTGGGTCGCCTACATGCTCTGGGAGCGAAAGATGCGAATTGAGGAAAAGAAACGACCAAAACAGGTATCGCAACAGCTGCAAAAAAGCAGAGGCGAACTATCTGACTGGGCACAGAAAATGGCACAGTTTAAAAAGCCCGCCCACAAACCCGACCAAAGCGATAACAATAAAAGCTAAAAAAGATGCACCTTTATGAGGGACGAAAATGGCTGAACCGTTTTTAACGGAAGATTTTCTCCTGCAAACCAAAACCGCAAGAACCCTTTACCACGAACACGCCGAGAAGATGCCTATCTATGATTATCACTGTCATTTGCCTGTTGACCGAATCGCTGCCGACCATCGGTTCGACAATATCACACAGGCCTGGCTTTATGGCGACCATTACAAATGGCGGGCAATGAGAGCCAACGGCATTGCGGAAAAATATATCACCGGTGATGCCGACGATTATGAAAAGTTTGAGAAATGGGCAGAAACCGTCCCATATTGCCTGCGAAATCCGCTTTATCACTGGACACATCTTGAGCTTAAGCGTTACTTTGGCATCAGCGACAAACTATTAAGCTCTGATACCGCAAAAGAGATTTACGAAACCTGCAGCGAAAAGTTAAGAACGCCTCAGTTTAGTGTCCGCAATCTCCTTCGCAGAACGAATGTAAAACTTGTTTGCACCACTGAAGACCCGCTCGATTCGCTGGAGCATCATAAAAAAATTAAATCAGACGGCTTTGAAATCAAAGTTCATGCTGCCTGGCGTCCCGATAAAGCGATGGCTGTTGAAGACCTTTGTGCCCTGAACGCCTGGATTGATAAACTCGAAGCTCTTTGTGACATCGAGATAATCGACTTCCACTCATACATGGAGGCAATTCGCCAGCGCCATTACTATTTCCACGAAAACGGCTGCCAGCTCTCCGACCACGGCATAGAAACCATCTACGCAGAAGATTATACCGAAAGCCAAATCAATAAGATATTTGACAAGATAAGGTCGGGAAAAGAGCTGGATGGCTTAGAGCGTCTCAGGTTCAAATCAGCAATGATGTTTGAATTCGCTTTGATGGATTATGAGTCCGGCTGGGTTCAACAGCTCCACCTCGGAGCGCTGCGAAATAACAACACGCGAATGCTAAAAACACTTGGGCCTGACACCGGATTTGATTCAATCGGCGATTTTGAGATAGCCAGGCCGTTGGCCAAATTTCTTGATTCGCTCGATAGAAATAACGAACTACCAAAAACCATTTTGTACAATCTGAATCCCCGGGACAACGCCCTGATTGCTACAATGGTCGGCAATTTTCAAGATGGAACTACAGAAGGCAAAATTCAATACGGCCCGGCCTGGTGGTTTCTCGACCAAAAGGATGGTATCCAGGAGCATCTAACCGTGCTTTCCAATATAGGCTTACTTAGCCGGTTTATTGGGATGTTGACGGATTCAAGAAGTTTCCTGTCGCACCCGAGACACGAGTATTTCCGCAGGATACTCTGCAATCTCCTCGGCAACGATGTTGAAGCCGGACTTTTACCAGACAATTTAGACCTGCTGGGAAAAATGGTCGAAAACATCTGCTTCAACAACGCTAAAAACTACTTCGTAATGGAGCTGGATTAGCCTTTCAACTGGGATTTTGCTTACAACAATCCCAAAAAATCAAAGAATTTTCTTGTAATTTTAGGCGATAAAAGGTACTATATAATAATAGTACCATCAAACATCGGTCATAAAAGGAGTGCGTGGGTTTCAAAACACTATTTAACTCTATTGTGGAAAATATGCGAAGCGGAAGAGGTTTTACACTGATTGAATTAATGGTCGTGATTCTCATCATCAGCATCATGGTCGCGGTTGCTATTCCGATGCTTCGCCGCCAAGCTTGCAGCGCCAAGTGGTCGGAGGGAAAAACACTAATGGGTACCATAACGACCGCAATAAGGGCACATTGCTCTGTAAGTAGTCCGACTGTACCGGAAAATTTTTGGCTTGATGAGCCAAATAATCTGGGCTTTGCAAGGGGTGATTTGACAGGCGCCTACTTCGAGGACGATGATTTTTCCTTCAACGTAACAAGCATGAATCCGCTGGAATTCAGCATTACTGCTACGAGGAGTGAGTTGCTCCCTCAGCAGTATCATTTAGACCAAGGCGGCAAATGGACACCGTAAACCCCGTTAGAAAGAAAGCTCGCCCAGTTAGAAATAATTTTTCTAACGGGGTAAAAACAATCCTTACAGCCAACTCAGAAAAATCCACCACAATTTTAAGAACAGTAATTATTAACTCTTGACAACTGATGATTTTCGGTTGAAAATTGGAATAATATGTGAGTAACGAGACACGAATTATCAGGGTCGGTGCCCGAGAGGCTAAAGGGGACGGGCTGTAAACCCGTTGGCGTAAGCCTACGTAGGTTCGAATCCTACCCGGCCCATTTCACTTCTTTGGGGGGGTCAACAGATGATATTAAGTTGGAATTAGTGCCTAACTGTCCACCTGACAAAGTCTTATCCACGCTGTCAGTTTTTACTTTGCTTTGTAGTTCTGGAGTCTTTAGTATGCCAACTGGCAACGAATGGTTAGAATCAGGGTAATCCTTTTTTGCAAATTCTATGTACACACGTTTGTACATAGTTTTGGACTCCTCAATAGGTAAGCCATCTGTACCTGTTTTGAGTGCGACCGCTTTGTTACCTTTGTTTTTATTTTCGTCTATGTCAGGCAATTCCGGCAGTTTCTCAAGTGCTGCTCTCTCGTCATACAAACCTATATGGGTATAGGTATCCATCGTCAAACCGATGGTACTATGGCGGGCAAGGGACTGCGCTACTTTTGGTGATACACCGCTTTTAGATAAACTGCTGACAAAGGTATGTCTCAATGCGTGGAAGTCTACATACCGTCCAGCTTCATCTTTATACGGAATACCAGCCACTTCCAAATCCGCTTTTAGCATATCCGCACCTTTGCGCTTATTGAAATTCACAAAGACCTTGTTTTCAAGCGTATCTTCTCGCTCAGCTTTCCATTGTTTGAACTGCTCGGCCAAATCTGTCCAGCTCTTTTGCTGTAAGCAATTGAATTTCGTTTCTTGTGTTTGTTTTTTCCATAATTCAGTACCTTTCAATAAATCGTTGTTCTATGCACCCAAAGGCACTGAAATAAACTTTCCAATCAACCTTCTAAGGAAAAAAGGCTTGCAACCATAACCATAGCAGGGAGTTATATAATTTGAAAAAAGTGTTACGAGGTTGATTTTAAGGTTAAAAAACAACTCAAGCAGGGTAGGTGTGGTATTCAAATATCTCCCTCTGAGATATTTGTCTGTCCTCGTCTGTCTTCCGGCAGTTTTTGGGCTTTGTTCAGATTTATCGAGCGTGAATTTCGGGCTTTCATTTTAGCTTCAGCTTTTTTCAGAAGTTTAGAGATATTTTGAGGTGAGCAGCGCATCTCTATCGCTGCTTGTTGTGGGGTCTTTTTCTGGACGTATATCAGCGTGAAAACTTCGGTTTCTTTTGGGGTCAAGCCTGATGATACTTTTATATTTCTCTTTTTGGTTTTCCTTTTTGTATAACCCAAAGCTTTAAGCTTTTCATCGCTGATTTTCCACTGCCTTAATCGGTCAAGGTCAATCTCGATTCGGCCACGATTGCAGACGATAACACCAATGGTTTTGCCGGTCGCTGGATTCTCTTTGATTTCTGGTTCTATATAGCAATTCTCTTCGCACTGGTCGCAAACTATCCCTTTGGCTGGTTCGATTTCTGTTACTATTCCTGCTTCCATTAACTCGTTGAGCTTGCCGTCCGGCCAATCTTTCATCTCATCGGCAAGGACAATATCAGCTTCGGGAACTCGTAACCTACCGGCCAATTGTTCTAAGAACCTATCCACCCATAAACCCCCACTTCTCGATATACTTTTTTGCAATCTGGTCAAACGGGTCATCTTTCAAAGTGCAGCGGTCGGGTATAGATATTTCAAACGTTAAGGTTTTACCCTTTTTACCTTCTCTGCCTTTGAATTTGAATTGTAATCTTGCTCTTGCAACTGTTGTGTTATCCAAAGGTATCTTGACTTTATTTAACGCTTGCTCAATAAGCTTATGAACTGGCTGTCCTTCGCTTTTACCACTTGCCTCAAAAGTTAACCGCCTATTACCAAAACCTGATAAATCCAAACGTAGCATTTTTATAATAACGTTATCAACTCCGTCCTGTGGGTCAGTGATGAACCGGAAGTCTTTGTCCTTTAATTTCGATAAGTCATAAGGTTTAATTTTTTCATCCGGTAAACCGTCCAGCCCAAGTATCATCTGGCAGAATATCTCCTGCAATTTTGTTATTTTCTTCCTTTTTACCCTTCGCACTAACTTCCAAAAAACCGCTCTCAGGACGGTATACAAATATAACTTCAAAAGCAGGCATTATCAGCCAGTGAAAAAAGTTACCTTCTTTATCATAGCCCATATCAGTCGTTGCATAATCCTCTGGATAGGCAAAATAGCAATGTCTCTCGGGCATCTCTCTCAGATAGTTATCAATTTTACAATGATGTCCTCGACCTTGCTTTTTGTAAAATTCACTCAACGCCTTCGCTAAGTTCTCCAAATCCTTTTGTTCTACTGCCGGTTGTAATCCCTCACCAACATATCTCTGTCTCCAAGAGCCGATTCTGTCCATATGAGCTAACTCGGAGGCAATTGTAAAAATATTCGTATGGTTTAGAAATACCCAGAAAGCTCTTTCATAATGGTTTTTCATCTGCTCAAATGTATTTGATAAATCTATGTTATGAAAAACTGACCCTGCCTCTTCAACCAGAGTCCGCACACCCGATTCACACGCCATATCGTTGATGTGCCGAAACACCACTTCAATGTCTCTCTTTTGCACTGCTGGCAATTCATCAAGAGCTTCAGAAATAGCATCAATTTCAGTCTCTCCTAAAGTATCAAAGTCAATATCTTTCAGTACGTTTATCCTGCTAAAATATTCTTTCAACAGTGCATTAGGAGTTTTTCGCAGAAACGTTTTCGGTGAGTAATTCCGGGACATTTTATTTCCTCCCCTTAAATATATTATTCCATTGGCCAGCCGCCGTGTCAATTCTCCAAATTTCGGTAAAAGCTTCCACAGGTTTGCGGTGCTTTACTACTGTCTCTGTTGTCTATTATAACTGGCAATTTCTTGGTCATCTCGCTGTTTCCCAAAAGCTTTCACAATAATCAAATTTAGCCAAATGCTATCGTCGTAGGCCAGTCAAATCAAGTGGATTTTGGATGACTAAATACGCAAACCAAAGTCAACGAAAGTACAACGACGCCTTTAACCTTGAGCCGCATTTTCCAAAAACAGGATCAAAATGACTACATCTGTGTTTATTGTACGCCTATTTTGTTCAGTTCGATATCTATACTTTTATGGTATCTTTGGCTGTTTTTGGGATTCCATTTGTCATTTGGTTTGTAAGAGAAAGAGTTGACTATTTATTAGTTTTGCTATTAACGTAGGCTATAATTTTGAAGCATCAGATTGATAATCCGATGCTTAGTTCTATTTGAAAACCGTATTATTCAAATTACCAGACGGTTTTTTAGGTGGTTGTTAAGTGACCATTTGCAGAGTTGCCAAGGCAGCATACTTGTCATTAAGGAGTCCAAAGACTCCATCAAGGCCGGTTACCGTAAGGATGCCTTTGGTTGCAGGGGCTACGCTGCAAAGAATGAGCTGTTGCCCACAGTCGGCCAATAATTTGCGCAACCTCAGTAACTTCGAAAGGTTTGAAGAGGTTACAATATCAACATGGGAAAAATCAAGTACTACATCGCAGTCACTTTTGTCCTGGACGATTTTGATGACGGTTTTTAACTCTTCGTTTATTTCCGGTTCGGGAGGCAATTCCACGAGAACAATATTTTCTGACCAATTTTGTATCCCCATTTTGATACTCCGCTTTTAATTTAATTAGCTATCAACAAATTGCCAGTTTACAAGCCTTTCTATCTCAGTTGATAATCCTTCTATGTTGTAAGGTTTGGCAATTAGCACCCTGCCAGCAATAACACCCCCTTGTTCCTCTTCTTCTCTTTTCCGAATCAGGCAGGTCAAAAATATAACAGGGATATTCTTAGTTATAGGGTCCTCCCGCAGCTTCTCAACAACTTCCGCCCCATCCATCCCCGGCATCCAAATGTCAAGTATGATAAGGTCGGGGTATTGCGATTTTGCCAAATTCAAGGCATCCCAGCCGTTGTCCGCGGAGATAACAGAATATCCCCTCCCGGCCAATTCTTTGTTAAGTATGAACAGCGCATCTTTTTCATCATCAACGATTAGTATTTTCTTTTTATCCATTTTTATACCTCCATATTTTGTATAAGCTTAATTATTGGTAAGAGTATTTTCCACAAGTTCGTCGGTTTCTGCGGGTAAATCTTCTACTGGAGCTTCAGTAGTTAATGGTAAAGTTATAGTAAAAGTTGTGCCCTTGTTCGGTTCGCTTTCAACATCGATTCTACCGTCATGCATATCGACTAATTTCTTTACAATCGCAAGACCTAAACCGGTCCCTTTTTCTCCTGGGCCAGCTTTTCTGCCGAATTGAGTGAACTTATCAAATAGTTTGGGCATATCTTCTTTTGCAACTCCAATTCCGGAATCATGGACGCAAATCCGGACTTCTCCATCCTGCTCGACACAACCTACTTTAATCCAGCCGCCTTCAGGAGTAAATTTTATGCTGTTGGAAATAAGGTTTATCAGAATTTGCTTAATTCTATCCGGGTCAAGGCAAATACCAATACCTTCTTCAGGCACTTCAAAATCGAGAGAAAGGTTTTTCTCCTGGGCAAGTGGCTTGTAGTTAGAAACGGTGTCTTTAATGAGTTCACAAATATTTACAACCGTTTTTTGTAAATCCAGTTTACCAGATTCTATCCTGGATATGGTCAGTAAAGAATCCACAATCTTGGTAAGCCGATTTACACTCTCCATTGCTGTTGTTAGAACATCTCTCTGCTCAGCCACTATTTTCCCCGGTATCTCATCCAGAATAAGTCTTATCGCGCCCATAATGATTGAAAGCGGGGTTCGAAGCTCATGCGAAGCGGTAGAAACAAACTCATCCTTTAATTGATTATATTCTGTTAGTTTTTCGTTTGCCTTTTTAAGTACTTCTTCTGTCAGCTTGTGCTCGGTGATATCTCGAATTGATACGAGGTTGACACTCTCACCCTCCCACTCAATTTTGACTGTATGCATTTCTGCTGTGTTTTGTTTTCCATTTCTGCGAAAAACTTCTATCTCGGTTGATTGGCCTGCGGCTATAGGGAAACCGAATGCTTCTCCGATGAGTTCTTCCGGCTTGCGGTTAAAAAGAGAACACGCAGCTGGATTGACGAAACGCAAGGTTCCATTGCTGTCCACAATAACAATACCGTCAGCGTTTTGTCTTATCGTATTGCGTAAATTTGCTTCGGTAGCCTGCAACGTCTTGTTGGCTTTAGCGAGCTCCGCTGTCCTTTCCTCAACCCGCTTCTCCAATTCTTCGCGGGCTTTCTCTAATGCCAGATTTTTCTTCTCAAGCTCTTGCTTTGCAATAAAGAGTTTTTGTGAAGTCTCCTGTAATTGACAATTTGTCTCCAATAGAAACTCTTTTGTCTTCTTCTGCTCGGTGATATCGCGAAAGATTCCCAGCACACCTATAATATTACCTTTAGCGTCTTTATAAGGGGTCTTAATAGTATGGACCCATCTTTCTTCGCCGTTCTCGATATATTTTTCTTCTATATCTTCTGTTTTTCCTGTTTCGATTATCCTTTTATCATCAGCGCAGTATTTTTCGGCTAATTCTTTGGGATAGAAGTCATAGTCAGTCTTACCTATTATTTCCTCGGGCTTAATCTTTAGGTCCTGGGCATAGTTCTGGTTTGAGAATAGATAGACAGAGTTTTTATCTTTAACAAATATTTTCTTGGGGAGATGCTCGACCAATGTCCTGAACTTGCTTTCGCTCCGAGCGAGTGCCTCGATTGCTTTCTTGCGTTCCAAAGCATAAATGATTGTCCGAGCCAGCAGGACATTTAACGGCAGGTTTTTAACCAGGTAGTCAGATGCGCCGCCTCTTATAGCAGAACGCCCCATTTCCTCATCACCTATTCCGGTCAACACTACGACAGGTATGTCTGTAGCTTCGCAAACCTTTTGGGCTGTTTCAATGCCTCTGCTGTCAGGAAGCCCCAGGTCAAGCAGCACAACGTCGTACTTTTTGCTGCTGAGGCAATCAATTGCAGCTGACAAGCTCCCAACTGATTCAACTGTAAATTCGACAGGTTTTGAAGATTGAGCCAGGATTTGCTCAACTAATCGGGCATCAACTGCGTCATCTTCGACCATAAGGACGTTTATCAGGTTTCTATCCGCATCAAAATGAGTTATTTCTTTTGTCTCAGTTTCCATATTACCTTCAAGAAGCAACAGTGGCCTGGAGTTTTGCACCTGTAATCTCTTTTTCTGGTTTTGGTAATGTAAAGAAGAATATGCTACCTTCGCCGATTTTGGATTCTACCCAAACTTTGCCGCCATGCATTTCAACAACTTTTTTAACCGTCGAAAGGCCAATGCCAGAGCTTTCGCTTTCGTCATGTGTTGATAATGTCTGGAATATCTGAAAAATCTTTTCAAAATACTTCTCTTCAATTCCGGGGCCATTATCCGTAACCCTGAATTTCCAAAATTCATCCTCTTCAACGCAGGAAACTTCTATTCTGCCGGCAGGTTTATCCATATATTTAACGGCATTGCTCAGAAGATTCAGAAAAACCTGTATAATCAGGGTTTGTCCACACTCAATTACAGGCATTTCGCTTTCAACTGTAATTGTGATATTCTCAGGCGGGTCAATCATGTCGATGACATCCTGGACGAGGTTATTTAGATTTACCTGGACTCTTTCCTCCTCTGTATATCCGATGCTTGAGTATTCAAGAACACCGTCAATTAAATTGTGCATCCGGTCCACTCGAGTTATAAGCAAATGAACCTGCTCTTTATCATTTCTATCCAGTTTATTTGCATAGTTGATTGATATCCATTCTGCCAGCCGCCTGACTCCGCGCAAAGGGGTTTTCAAGTCATGTGAAACCGTATGTGCGAAGTGCCTGAGTTCTTGATTAGCGTGCTCCAACCGCTTGTTTAATTCTTTCAATTTATTTTCTGTTTCAGCTTTATAGAGAGCTATCTCGATAGTGGTTTTCAATTCTGTGTAGTCAACCGGCTTAACCACATAACCAAATGGCTCGGTTTCTTTCGCCCGGCTGAGGGTGTTATCATCTGTATGACCGGTAAGATATACGACCGGAATCTGCCAGCGTGCGCTTATTTGCCTGGACACTTCGATTCCATCGCTTTGGCCCATAAGCCCAATATCCATCAATACCAAATCCGGCTTGTTTTCTTCGATCACATCGAGAGCCTTTTGGCCGTCAGTTGCGGTTAGAACATCGTAACCCGCCTTCCTTAATCCAATGGCTGTAAATCTGCAGAAATCAGGTTCATCATCAACAATCAGAACTCGTTTCGTTTGCGTTACATCGTACTTATTAGAGTGCATCTCGATATTTTGCTCTTGTATAATTCTTTCCATTTGCCAGTAGCCTTATCTCAACTTTTATCACAAGCAATCTTTTTCTCATTCTTAGATTTCAAAGCCTTGGCGATTTTCTCGAGTAATACTGTATAATCAAATGGTTTGACAACATATTCAATAGCACCGCTATTCTGCGCAATTGCGATATTTTTCTCATCCGAAAAGGCTGTAACCATTATTACCGGAATATCCTCTGTATTCTTCGAGGCCTGCAGCTTCACCAAAGCTGTCGGTCCATCCATATTCGGCATTTTGTTGTCGAGCAGGACAAGGTCAGGCCGTTCGCTTCCTGCTTTGGCGAGGCACTGGAGACCATCGCTTGCAGTTATGACCTCATAGCCATTGTGCTTAAGAAACATGCTTACGACCATAACCTCACCCGGCTCGTCATCGACTACCAGGATTTTTGCTACCTTTGTCTTCCCTTTGGATATTCTGGATAACATAACGTATTCTCCGGCTATCAATGCTGTCCAACCTTATTTAGTGTATGCTTCAATCAAGTTGTCTTTCGCTTTTGAGACCGCATGAACCCATAGGAAATTCAATGTTACTTGTGGCTTAAGTAATACTTTTGTTGTTTCGCCCCCATACGGTGCCCCAGAGCACTACCAGGAATATAAATTTTGAAAAAACACTTAAGTTTATACAAAATCCCTCGATAAAGAACTGGGTAAGTGTTTTCAAAATTTATATAATCAACCCACTTTTCGTCAATTTTGCTTACTAAGTTTACATAGAATTTTCGCACAAGGTATTGGGGCTCCAAGGCAGGTTATAGGGCTTGCGTGACCGAATCTCTCTGGCAGCAGGATATAAAAGCCGTTTAATATGAATTTTTTGATTATATTACGCTTAATCCTGCCCGATAAAGCATATCAGGAAAAATAAATCATAAACAATCACGGAATCGAATAGTCAAGTAATGGGGCGGTAAATTGAACTTTTCTAAGTTTGAAGAGTTTTTTTAATGTGCTCAATGGGGGTATATATTTAAAGACCTTACCATTTTTATTATCGAAGCTTTTTACTTAAACTTAAGCGTTTTTTGTGAAATTTTTATCGGTAATTTACTATAGGCCTGAATCATAATTTACGGCCTGCGTTATGTTGCTGAACAATTACTTAACTTATGACAATACAAGGTAAAATATGGCAGCGAAGTATGTTTTAAAATTTTACGTTACAGGCCAGACACCCAATTCCATAAAGGCGATAGGGAATTTGAAGGACATCCTCAAAAATGGATTAAATGATATTTGTACATTGGAGGTCATCGATGTTTTAGAGAATCCACAACTGGCGGAGGAAGATAAGATTATGGCCACTCCAACTCTAATAAAGATTTCACCTGAGCCAGCCAGAAGAATTATTGGTGATTTGTCAGATAAAAAAAAGGTCTTATTAGGCCTTGACCTGACCGTTGAAAAATAAATGGCAAATAGTTTGTAGTACGTTCGCCCTTTCGGACTCACGGTGAGTTCATAGTTTATCAACTACGAACCCCGAACTACGAACTAAAAAAGGAGATAAGAAAATGGCAAGTAAATTACATAAAATTCCGTCGGGAATTCCCGGATTCGATGAAATTTCCCATGGTGGGATACCCAAAGGCAGAACTACCCTTATCAGTGGAACAACCGGTTCGGGCAAGACAGCTTTTTCCTCTCAGTTTCTCTATCAAGGGATTACTGAATGCGGTGAGAACGGCGTGTTCGTAACCTTTGAGGAAACCCCGACGGATATCATCAGGAATACGAAAGGTTTTGGCTGGAATATAGATAAGCTGGTAAAAGAAAACAAATGGGCTTTTGTGGATGCTTCTCCGGATTATTCCAGCAGTGTCGAGGTCGGCCAATATGATTTAGGTGCCTTCCTGGCAAGAATTGCCCATGCCGTAAAGAAGGTAAAAGCCAAAAGAGTCGTGATTGATTCTGTATCGGCTCTTTTCGCACATTATCAGGATTCGGGGGTTATCCGCTGGGAGTTACACAAGCTTGCTGCCAACCTCAAAGAAAGCAATGTAACATGTATCATGACAACAGAAAGACCACTCGAAGACGGACAAATCAGCCGTTACGGCGTTGAGGAATTCGTTTCCGACAATGCGATACTTCTGCATAACCGTCTGAATTCACATGGAGAAAGGGAACGAACCATTGAAATCCTCAAATTCCGCGGTTTACCTCACGATTCCGAAGAAGCTCCTTTACTTGTAAATGTTCGAGGAATGAACATTTATCCCAGACCCAGGCCAAAGCTAAGGGGAAAAGGATTTTCGCAAAAAGTATCCTCTGGAATCAAAGGATTGGATGATATGCTTTATGGGGGGGTATATAAGAATTCCACTACCTTGATTACAGGTGCCTCAGGTTCGGGAAAAACGGTTACCACATTACACTTTATTATGGAAGGAGCCAAACGCGGAGAGAAATCGCTTCTCATCGAATTTGAAGAAAGTCCCGACCAGTTATACAGGAATGCCGCATCCTTTGGCTGGGACTTGAAAAAATATGTGGATAATGGAATTGTAGAGTTGCTTTGCCACTATCCTGAAGACCTAAGGGCAGAGCAATATTTGCAGATGATACAGGACCTGGTCATAACTAAAAAGGCAAAGAGAGTTGTCTTTGATTCGATTTCGGACATTCAGAGGATTTATGACGAGCGGAAATTCCGGACATTCGTAATTGGCCTAAACGCCTTTTTGAAAAGTCACGATGTTACCTCAGTTTTTACTAACACCACTTCCCAGATTCTGGGAGTAACAGAAATAACCGAAACACACCTTTCCACCGCCAGTGACAATATTATCATTCTAAAATATGTGGAACTGGAAGGCCGGATGCACAGGATTATTAGTGTGTTGAAACAGAGGGGTTCGATGCACAAGAAGGAATTAATGGAATTTGAAATAACCGCAAAATCGGGAGTAGAGATAATAGGGCCGTTTAAGGGTGTAGAGAACCTTATGAGCGGCTTTGCCAGAAGAATCCACCAGATGGAACTTGGCAGGGAAGGGGCAGAAAGAGACTTTATAGCAGATATTGCTGCAGGAAAAATTTGAGAAAGATTGGCCGATTATTAATTTAATGCCAGCGATGGAGATATAGCGGCATATGGAAGTTTTAACTGCTGATATGAGCTAATGTCAGAACTGAATAGAATGGCAAAAACGATATTGATTGCCGACGACGAGCCAAGTGTGGTCCAAATCCTTGGAATGAGGCTAAGGGCAAACGGTTATCAAGTAATAGCTGCTAACGATGGAGACCAGACCATAAAACTTGCAAATCAGGAAAAACCCGACTTGATTATTCTCGATATTAAGATGCCTGGTAAAGATGGCAGTCAGGTACTTCAAGAGCTAAAGACCTCTGCAGACACGATGTCAATTCCTGTAGTATTTTTCTCCGCTCTTCCACCCGAACAGGCCCGAGAGAAAGCAACTCAACTCGGTGCTGACGGCTTCGTTTCAAAGTCAGCCGACCCGGGCGATATGGTTACCAAGATCAAGGAAATACTAAACAAATCGGTAGGCCAGCCTTTACGGTGATCTACTCCCAACTTGACGGAATCGTTTATTGGCTTGTAATTGTTTTCCTGATACGGTCATTGCTAATCCCCCTTAATATGAATTTGAACCAGTGCTTTGATAGCAGCTTTGATATGCTCCGGCAGGTCAGGCCAAGCAGCTATAATTTCCGCTAAATCATCGGGTAGGTTTTGAGGCTGTTTTGGGCTATTTTCGGGTTTTGTTTGTACACTGGTTTGTACAGAGGGTTTTTGGGTTGTTGTAAGTGCTTGTTGATTCGATGGTTCTGACTTTTCAGCAACGGGCTGTAAACCCGTTGGCGTAAGCCTACGTAGGTTCGAATCCTACCCGGCCCATTTGGCTTGCCTAAACGCTTTGTAATTCGCAGAGCCCTAAAATGCGATATTATAAGTTTGCCGAGTTCTGTGACAGATGAATTATTCTTCTCCTTCTTCTTTGGATTTGAACAGCCCTTTCAGGAAACCGGTTGCCTCCTCTTCTAAGTCTTTGCCCTTCTCTAACACTTCTTTACCAGCGTCTGTTCCAGTGCCCAGGATTTCGCCGCCTTGTCCAACCAAATCGCCGGTTAAATCCCCGACCCTCTTGAGTTCCGATGTTAAAGAGCCAATCATTTCTTTTGGCAACAGGCCGGCTCCTTGTTCGGCAATACCTTCGGTGATGGCTAATAAGATTTTACTGGATAAAGCGGCGGTATTTAACTTGTTATCACCGCCTAAGTCAGTCATTTTGATTGGCGCAAGTTTCAGCGTTAGAGTATCTGCCTTTCCCGGAATAGGAAGCAATTTCACATTGACTGTTGTATTGGTAATTTCAAGATTATCTATATGCAATTTTTTCCCGGATGGTTCAGCCGGCTGCTCTTGCTTAGCAGGGATTGCCTTTATAACATCCTTGATGTTATTGGAAAAACCTCTCTGTTCAAGGACAACGTTCGCTCCGTCGAGTTTGATTTCTCTTATCTTAACCGTGTCACTCAAAAGCGACCAGACATCAACATCAATTTTGGCAGATTTCAGCTCAAGTAGTCTGTCATATTGATAACCCTGAGGATTGTTGATAATAAGGTTTTGAAGGCCAACCCTGCCGCCCATAATCGAAAGGTCCACATCGCCCACACTCACTGCTACATTTAAGGTTTTTGTTGCGGCGGTCTCTATCCCGGTCTTCAACGCCTGATTGCCGAAGAGATGAACTAAAACAACGACAACAATGACCAGGACAACAATTGCAAACAAAATACCATAGACGATTTTAAGTGGAGTTTTCATTGTCTCTTCCTTTCCATAGTTTTGTAATAAGTTTTTTGTCAGACATTACAAAAGAGCAAGTCAATGCACAGCAACACAAACAGCCGAGCCTGCCTGCTGCCTTTCAGTTTTGTTTAGGAACTATTACCACCAGCCTGTTTTCCTTTATATTTTTAGCTTTTGGAAAAGTAAAAGCGGGCTTTTGTTTCAGCAGCGTGTAGCCAAAATCGAGCATTGTATCGTTGCCAAGTTTATCCACCTCCAGCGGCTTTATAAAGAAATTGGCTATTAACCCCTTGACACGGTTCCAGAAACCTTCAGAGCCTTCGCTCTTACTGATCGATGCTACTTTTATTCCCATTCTGGGGGTCTTTTCAGTCTTTTTGAATGTAAGCGTGTTGACCCGAGCAACTACCTCATTCGTTCTGTTTTCGTATTTATACTCCCCATCTTTCGGTTTAACATCATAAAGACCAATGGTTACAGGGCTTTTTTGGCCCTTTGCGAAACATATATCCACCTTGGTAACGGTCTCGGTAGAGCCGGTAATCGTTCCTTTAACCTCAATAAGACCAACCCCTTCTCCTTCAAACTTAATATAATCGAGCATATTTGTCAACGGCTCTCCTTTTTTCAAATCACCGATATATCTCGCTATCATCCCTGCAGGGTCAAATGTGTTTTTGTGAAAGCCATTTCCCATCATCTTAAGTTCATAGGCCGCATAAAAGGATTTTGAAGCAACCGTTCTTTTATACGAGGTAATACCTTCCTGCTGCTCATTATTGACACTGATTTCCCTGTCAACAAGTGCCGGAGATATCAGCGGAATAAAATACGCAAAATCTAAAATAGGATTTTTTTTGAACGTCTCCTTAGTATAACTCAACATAATAGTGGGGCCGTTAGAATCTTTGGCGGCATTATTACCGTCCGCTACAGATTTACTGCCGCGGCTATCTGTAAAACTATTGGGGTCGGAACTTATCCCGACGCCAGCCATTAAAAGCAAGATACAAAGAACAGTGATTACAAATAAACCAGATAGCCGGTGGTTTATTAAAATTACACGTGGATTTATCAGATACAATCGCATGGCTTACACCCTGATACGGAACAGCCCATACCTTGTTTTGGTTCCCGGTTCGTTGTATTTTCGTACCCAGAGTTCATTACCGCTGGTATCATACTTGATGGTCGCATAATCATAAAACTCTATCCCCCGGTCCGGCACAAGTCCTTACTATTGCTTTTCGCCCGGCGACCGGGGCTTGTGAGGCTCCCGCAGCACGTAGCTGGCTATGACAAGCCCCAGAATAGAGCCCATTATGAAAGTAAGAATCAACAGCAGGACTAACGGCATCGTAATCGTGACAAAGAGCAACTTTGTGTCCACCACCTGCCTGTTCTGGACAAACACTATCAGCGACAACAATGAAACAATCAGAATTACGATAATCTTGGCTTTCCTCATTTTTTCGGAGTCCTTCTCTTTCCGTCCTTTGTTATTTTAATCCTAAAAAACATATCTTGAGCAGCAGGACATTTTCGGCAAGGCGTTGAGTGAAAAATAAATCGAACGCCCACCTGCTTATATCCCACGACATATTGCCGTCACGTCTGGTGCCACCACAACAGCAGGCACATGAACACAGACAGTCTACGTAAGGTACAAGATTATGTCCCTGGCGCTTGTCAAGCGTACTCTCATTCGGACAAACTACCCGGCCGGAACCTACGGAGAAACAACCTGCACGTCGAATGACGTCGAGGTCGGCTCCCCGGTTTCCGGCGTCCCCTTCACAGTGACGCTATACTCACCGAGGGCGGCGTTCTTGGGCACCGTAATCCGGAGTTGCACATCTGGTTTTTCGCTCGCCTTGACCAGAATGTTGGTCGGGTCGACGCTGATGCCCTTGGACGCTTCGATTTGCAGCTTAACATCCTGCTTAAAATACTTACCTCTTTCCAGCGAGATGGTAACGCTTTGGACTTCACCCTGTTTGACTTCCGTGGTGAAGGTTGGGACGGCGATTTTAAATCCTTCGCCCTTGAGCACACTGCCACCTCGTGGGCTGCTCGATTGGCAGCAGTACATGGCCGCCAGTGCTAACATTAGCACAATCGTAATTGCAGTTTTCATCTTTTTCCACTTTCCTAAAGACAGCCCTAGTTAACAAAACCCCGGGGCTAGTCCTCGTCGCTGCCCTGCATTGCCTCGCCCGTCCTTTCAATGTCCTTGCCAGCGCCCTTCCAAGTGTTGCAGCCGGTCAGAAAAAACGCGGACGTTAGCAACGCCAGCAGTGTTACCGCCACGACGATAATTCGCACTTTCATACGGGATGTTGCCCCGTGGGGCGGTCTATCCAGACGCCGCCGCCCCGAGAGGAGCTGCTCGTTTGACAGCCGGAGACGCCCATCAGAGCCAACGTTAGTACGAAAGTAATTGCAAGTTTTCATCTTTGTTTCCTTTCTTAAATAAACTTGGAGTCATACAATACTCCTTATGTTACAATTAATATTTCACACCTAAGCCTTTAGGATCAGGTGCTAAATCCATTGTCAGCCTACTTCAAAATTAACGCTCTTTTTCTAAAAACAGACAAACTCGCTATCCCGATGGCAACAAGTAGAAATGCGCCTGGCGCCGGGATGACTGTGGTGCCGTTGCCACCGCTAAAGCCGAAGCTGCCGAAGTCGGAGCGGCCGCTGCCGAAGTCTTCGGCGGTGTTATTGTTGGAGATAAGGTTGTCTATCATCGTCACTGCACCAGTTAGCGCGATGGCTCTACCGCACAGAATGTTCGCGTTGTCCCCTAGGGAGATGGTCTGGTCTGCGAGAATATTTCCTGCGAACGTGGTGTCGTGGTTGAGAGTCGCGGAGGTGCCGACCTGCCAATATACTCCGCTAAGTGGACCCCCACCGATGACGTTAACAACCGAGTTGCCTGCTGCAGTATCGAGCGTGCTCCCTATCTGAAAAACGAACATCCCCCCGGGGTTGCTTGAGAAGTCAAGAGTGAGCGTTCCTGTAATCGCAGCCGACGAGGTAAATTTATAGATGCCCGGCGCGAGCGCCCCCAGGTCACCAGCGTGGTAGTCACCCAGATCCGTACCACTCAAGTCGGAAGCGCCCAGCAGGAGTTTCAGATCATTGTACGCAAAGAGGGCGTCACTCTGAGCCTGCTGCGCGACCGCATCAGCTTGGTGTACCGTTCCTCCTGTGACCAGCCCCGGGCCCTCATTCGCATCGGTGCCAAAAAAGCCCGAGATCGCGCTGCCTGGATCAACGCCCAGACTTCCGTAGAGGGTGGTTGTGCCGGTATTGGTCACCCCTGAGGCACCCAGGACTGCGAAGTCCTGCGCCGTACCCAGCACAGATGGCCCGGCCTGCGATGTGCCGATTGCTACCACAGATACTACCAAGAATGCTGTTACAATCTTTCTTAAAGTTTTCATTTTCTTTTCCTCCATTTTTTGTTAAGCATATACTCCTATCGAAGCTTTCTGGTTTCATTTAGTTTGACCACGCAATAGACCAACCAGCCCGATAATGATAGCAACAACGCCGCTGACCAGCAGCCATATCGCCTTGTCGGTAGGTGAGCCGGTGAAAAATCGGGAAACGTCAGAACTGAATGACTCTGTCGCAGCAACGCCAAAGACCACAAGAACGATGCCACCGGCAAGAATTACGAGCGAGACTACTTTGTTCATAGAAATAACCTCCTTCTGATTTTCATACCTGGCCCTGCGAAATGGTCACAAGGCTCTTCGTCCGCTGATGATTCTAAGCAAAACAACCACGATGGCGATTACCAGAAGAGCGTGAATGAAACCGCCCATGGTGTGGGAAGTTATTAATCCCAGGAGCCACAATATGAGCATAATTACAGCGATGGTGTAAAGCATAATAAGTACCCTTTCCTTGTTTTGGGTTTAGTGTTCACCGCAAACAGCCACATGCTCAGGTTTTCTTTATATCACCAGACACCCGGCCATACGCAGGCACACTACCTATGTTTTTTCATACACCTGCTCGAAACAGTTTTTCAAAGCCTAAGCAGCTTGATTTTTCATCAGCTTTTTTTCTGAGAGCGTTTTTGCTTTAATTCCTCAAGATACTTTGCCGCAGCATCTTTACCGCCTAATCCAAAGGCAAGTGCCAAAGCAAGGACAAAGCCGCCGAGGATAATATTGAAGGTAGCAGTTACCAAAAGTGGTGCAATACCAAGCTGTGCCAGTGCGATTGTCAATGCAAAGATTATAATCGCCCATCGACTTATACCAGCCAGAAGCTGTGGTTTGGGTAATTTCGCATTACCAGCTACCGTCAACACTATTCCTGACACAAAACTTGCCAGAAACATTGCTACCACAAGCACAAGCAATGCTGCTATGACCTTGGGGACATAAGCGAATAAGCTTGCAAGAACATCGGAAGACTTAGGCAGCCCCAATGCATCGACTGCCATCACTAAAACCATAATAATAATCAGCCAATAAACTATGCCGCTTACCACTTCTCTGGCAGAAACTTTCAAATCGCCTTTTCTTAGAATTCCTGATATGCCCGCCTTATCAGCCAGCGTATCGAAGCGTACTACCTTAAGCACTCCGTTCACTATCGATCTGATTATCTTGGCAACAATCCAGCCAACAATCAGAATTAATAGTGCGCCCAGCAGAACAGGAAGATAGGCCATTATTCTGGTCAACATCTCACGGATCGGGACAACGATAAGATTTCCCCATTCAATTACAGCCAACATTTTTCGTACCTCCCTATTAAATTGTTAATATTGGATACAGTTTTTAAACTGACATATCCCAAATTTATCCGCCGTAGGCGGATTAAACGCTCGGCTACACGAACAAGCATTTCGATTTCATAATAATATCAAAATCTTTTTCGCATTACAATAATCCCGGATTTTTTACTTTATTTTTTGTCCTGTTTACCCTGCTTGCCCTGCGAAGCCCGTTTCTTAGGGCGAAGTAGGGAGCTTGTCGAAGGGCTGACCCTCTATTTTCTCCATTTCTCCTATTTCCCCAGTATGGTATCCCCAGATTTCCCCTCACTTTTTCAACAGTCCTACTGTCCCTATTTATTGTTACGATTTTAATACTACCAGTTTCAACTGGTGGGTATTTACTTCATAGTTTGTGATTCGAAGAAAATTTCGGTATTATGGCTGGAATGAATAATGATTATGATTATATTAGGCTTTGCGTGGTATGTGTTATTCGTACTGTCACTGAGCTTTCACGAGGCAGCGCATGCATTTGTCGCGACGAAGCTCGGCGATAAGACCGCATTTTACAGTGGAGTTTTCATTGCCTCTTTCCTTACTTCGTCTTATATAACTCAAAAATAGTCGCTATTACTGCATCATATTTCCAAGTCGGATGCATCGCCGCCTTTTTCTTTCAGCTTATTGTAATATATCATAAACTTCTCATTAAGTGCAGATATTGATTTAGTTATACTTTCAATCTCAGATGTTATCTGTTTTGCTTCAGTATCCGACACTTCGGCAGATGAAATGTTCTTGAACTTGGCAAGCAGCTTTTCAATCTCACTTTCTTTGGCTGCGAGGTCTTCTTTATATTTCATTGCCATTGAACGGAGCTGATTTATGTCCATTTTTTCTACTTCGGCCTTAATCTCGCTGATGGATTTGTTTTCGTCGTTCTTTTGGCTGCATCCGAGCAATACCAGTGAGCATAGCAATAGTAGAAAATAGAGGGCAGTTTTCTTTGCGGTTCTCATCTTTCAATCCTTTCAAATATTTGATGGGATTACCCCCGTTCTTGTCTTTGACAAGAAGACACGGGGGCAAGGTTAAGCTATACGCTTTCTCTAACTATTTTTGCACCGACCGGATTTAGCCTCTCTTCGATTCTTTCATAGCCACGGTCGATATGATAGACCCTGTTGATGGTCGTAGTTCCTTCAGCGGCCAATCCGGCTAAAACCAATGCCGCCGAGGCCCGCAGGTCCGAAGCCATTACAGGGGCAGCAATTAATTTTTTTACGCCGGCTACAATGATGGTCGGCCCTTCCTTTCGCAAATCGGCTGCCATTCGGCTTAACTCAGCAACGTGCATAAACCTGTCGGGAAAGATTTTTTCGATTATGATACTGTTGCCCTCGGCAAGTGACAGAAGGGTCATAAACTGCGCCTGCAAATCGGTAGGGAAGCCCGGATATGGCTGAGTGGTAATATCGGTCGGCTTTATGGAAGCATTACGAACAACGATACATCCGTCATCAGTCGGCTCAACCGTTACCCCGATACTTCTTAACTTGTCTACAACGGCCATCATATCACCGAGCCGACAGTTGTGCATCTGTAAATGGCCTGCTGTAATAGCAGCGGCGACCATAAATGTTCCGGCCTCAATTCTGTCCGGAATTACCTCGTATTCGGCTGGATGCAACTGCTTAACTCCTTCAATAACCAGCCGAGGTGAGCCGATGCCCATTATCCTTGCGCCCATTTTATTGAGGCAATTTGCCAAGTCAGCTATTTCCGGTTCACATGCAGCCGATTCAATAACAGTTCTGCCCTTTGCCAGTGTCGCGGCCGTAAGCACGTTTGCGGTCCCGAGGACTGTCGAGCCGAATGGGCCGCCCATAAAAATTTCCTTGCCTGTCAAACCATTTTTGGCTTCTGCTATGATATAACCATTTTTAATATGGATTTTTGCACCAAGTTCCCTCAGTCCTCTGATGTGAATATCAATTGGCCTATAGCCAATAGCACAACCCCCGGGCATTGAGACTTCTGCTCTGCCGCAGCGAGCAAGCAGCGGACCGAGTATGCAAATACTGGCCCGCATCCTGCGGACAATCTCGTAGTCCCCTACAGGACTATCAATTACCGTTGAATCTATACACAAATCGCCGTTTTTGTCTCTGGCTACCTTACAGCCCAGCCCTTCGAGCAATTGACTACATACATCAATATCGGAAAGATGCGGTACTGCTGAAAGGACTGATTTGCCGCCGGCTAAAATACCTGCAGCCATTATCGGCAAAGAGGCGTTCTTCGAGCCATTCACAATAACGCTGCCGGAAAGTCGAACAGGTCCTTCAATGCGGAATATGTCCATAATTCATTATCCTTGAAAAGATACAGCTAATGTAATACAAGAGAGCTTTATTTTCAAGCCCCGTTAGAAGTTAGTTGCGAAGTCTGACTCGGACAGGTTCGCCCAACATTCTAACGGGGCAAGGTTCTCAAAAGATTGGAACAATGAATATTCTTGAGATTATCAAACAACTCAACAACATCATAAGCATGCCGGATATTATCATCTGCCTGCCGGGAATAACATTATTAGCTTATTGGCTGCTAAAGACATCTCTGGGCACAAATGCTTTAGCGGATTCCGTACCTCGTCGAAATAATATGCCCCTTTATCTTCCATTTATCCCCTTTCTTATCTGGTTTGGTGTTGTTTCGCTTGCAATATCAGCTACCAGATGGCTTCTACCGGATTTGCCTGATTGGCAGAGCGATTTTTTGGACAATCTTATTCTCTGTATTGGCGCGATACCAACAATAGCTGTAATCGTTTTTTTAGTCAGAGCCACTTTTGCCCGCAAGCTGAAAGGATTTGGCCTGAATTTGAAAACAATCCACAAAGACTTTTTAGTCGCTTTTATAAATCTGTTGTCAATCTGGCCTTTGATGTTTGCAGCGTTAATTGTAACGATATTTTTTGGGAAACTTATCTGGGGACCGGATTTTAATTTAGAGCAACACGAGCAGCTAAAAACGATAACAGAATACCCGCAACTGTCACTGAGAGTTTTGGTTATTATCACAACGGTTGTGGTAGGACCTGTACTTGAAGAGATGCTTTTTCGCGGCCTGCTCCAGACAACAGTACGCTCCTATCTTTCGGATTCCGAATTTCGGATTTCGAGTTTCCGGCCAGAGCTACGGCAAGGCCTTCGCCTTGACGAGTGTCGTCAAGGGGCATGGCTTGCAATTTTAATAAGCTCCGGGTTATTCGCAATTGTACATGCAAACGCAGGGCACTGGCCGGCACTATTTATGTTAGGGCTATGTCTGGGCTATTCGTATGAAAAGAGCGGCTCGCTGCTTCGGCCTATATTTATCCACTCGTTTTTCAACGCAATTATTATAATAGTGGTCTTGCTCGCCTCGGCGTAGCCATAAGCGAAACCGGGATTCAATAGCTCGCCATTGGCTTTTGCATAATTGTAATAGGATTAGTCAATGGGGGCTTTGTGGTTACCATTGAATAGTTTTATGCGGACAAAGATTTGCGTAATTGGTGCAGGGCCGGCAGGCCTGATGGCGGCGATTTCCTCTGCTGGAGCAGGCTGCCCGACAATAATAATCGAGGCCAATACGAGCGCCGGCCGAAAGCTGCTCCTGACAGGGGCAGGACGGTGTAACCTCACACACCAAACCGAGCCGGCTGAGATTGTCCGAGAGTTCGGCGCCAAAGGTAGATTCCTGAGTTTCTGTCTGTATCAATACCCGCCAAAATACGTTCAGGATTTTTTCGCAGGACTGGGACTTCGACTGAAGATTGAAAAAGACGTAGGTTCGGCAAGCTCACTACAAGGCTGTGTATTTCCGGCCAGCGACCGTGCCAGCGATGTAAGGGACATTCTCGTGGAGCGGGCGAAAAAGCTCGGCGTAAGATTCCTGTACGACAAGCGAGTCAAAAGTATTGCCAAAGAAAACCGCACGTTTATTATCCGCACCGAAAAAGAGCCGATCCATGCAGAAAAGCTTATTGTCGCGACCGGCGGGCTATCGTGGCCGAAGACCGGCTCAACCGGCGATGGTTACAGATTTGCAAAAGAGCTGGGACACACAATCACCGAGCCAAAGCCATCTTTAGTGCCGCTTGTAACTCGTGAAGACTGGCCGAAACAGCCCGCCACACGAATGGCGGGCAAGCTTGCAGGGACCGCTGTGGAAGATGTCAAAGTGTCAGCACACATCAATAAGAAGAAGATTACCACGGCCGGGGCGATTATTTTTACAGAGGATGGTATAGGCGGTCCTGCGGTGCTGGATATGAGCCGACATCTGGCCGATTATCTTCCAGCCAGCAGAACGCCCGTCGGCATTTTGCTGGATTTGGCGCCACAGGTTAAAGAGGCGGAGCTTGAAAGAAAAATTACAGAACTCATAGCTATAAATCCCAAAAAGAAGATTGTCAATATCCTGACTGAATTTGTGCCGAAGCGTCTTTCAATTGTCCTGTGCGGGCAGGCCGGATGCGGCGATGAATTTGCGGCCGGTCAGCTTAAAAAAGATGTGCGAAGAAAGCTGGTGCGGATTCTCAAGGCCTTGCCGATTTCTGTTGTGAGCACTCGACCGATAGATGAGGCGACGGTTACACATGGCGGGGTAAGTGTCGCAGAAATTGAGCCGAAGACGATGGAGTCGAAGATTTGTCCGGGCTTATTTTTTGCAGGCGAGGTAATTGATGCCGACGGCCCCTGCGGCGGATATAATCTCCAGATGTGCTGGTCAACCGGCGCCTTAGCCGGCTCCTCGGCCGCAAAAGGACTTTAGCCACAGATTACACAGATTTTACAGAGCGATTCAATAGTATTGTTATTCCCGCAAAGGCGGGAATCTATTTTTTCTGTGAGGCACAAGAATAACAAATCAGCCGGACAATTTGGTAGATTTGAGTCGATTCTGAACTTAGGACTGCGTAGGTTTATGCCACTTGACAAATGGTCGCCAGCAGAGTGAGATGTCATCGAGTATTAAAACTTGCCATTAGCTCTTACTTAGTTTTTGTGCCTATAATTGGGATCGTGCACTCGTTGTTGTTCAACAAGATTAACCTCCATTTCATAGAGCTTCTTATGACAATCTTCTACCTCGATTCGTATATCAGTGATGTTTTTAAGAACAGATTCGTTTTCGTGCGTGACGGCTATATATCTGCTAAGAGGATTATCATACGTTATGATGGGATTTTCAAATCTCTTGAGTATCGGGATCTCATTCACTCCCGAGGAGACCTCCTCGTTTTTTGGGAGATCTGAGACAAGGAAGTCTCCACCGGTTACCCAAGCTAATGGTGTGATGTACCAAATATTATTACTCCTAACTTGTACACTCATTGTCTCTGGAAATAGGTAGGCATTTTTAGCGTGAGAATTTGATATTCGCGCGAGAATGAGTAATGCAAGTGTATCGTTAAGTGTACTCCTTCCTGTGAAAGTGTATGGCACAAACAATTTGAGTTTGGGTTCTCGGTTCTCCCACCAATCGCATAGTTGGGTAACAGTTAGTATTAGCGCTGCGATAGAACCAGTGGTGACCAATATCTGCCATACACGGGCAGCGCGCTTATGTTTCTCGTTGCCAGTTTCCTCTTGCACTTTTCTGCTCCTTCCTTACTAATTATCTATTTCGTTTTTTATCTGGTTCAGCAAATTTATTGCTTCGAGCGGTGTTAAATTATTTATATCTGTTGAGGAAAGTTTCTCCAAAACGGATTTGTGTTTCTGGACGAAGAGGGTGTCCTTGTCCGGCTCTTTTGTCTTATGACGGGAAAGATGTGAGCCGGTGGCTTCTTTTTGGAAGGCCGATTCCAGTTCTTCCAGGATTTCCTTTGAGCGTTCGAGGATGGGTTTTGGCACGCCGGCAAGTTTCGCTACGTGGATGCCGTAGGATTTGTCCGTCCCGCCGGGTAAAATCTTGTGTAAAAAGACGACCTCATCAGCCCATTCACGAACGGCGACGTTGCAGTTCTTGACGTTCGTAAATAGTTCCGCTAATTCCGTCAGCTCGTGGTAGTGCGTAGCGAATAGCGTTCTGCACTTTATTTTGCCTGCAATGTGCTCTGTAATTGCCCAGGCAAGAGCAAGGCCATCATAAGTGCTGGTGCCTCGGCCGACCTCGTCGAGAATTACCAGCGATTTATCGCTGGCGTTGTTGAGAATATTGGCAGTCTCGGTCATCTCGACCATAAAAGTAGATTGGCCTCGAACCAATTCATCAGAAGCGCCGACGCGGGTGAAGATTCTATCGACCAGGCCAAGCTCGGCGTCTTTAGCGGGGATAAATGAGCCGGTCTGAGCCATCAAAACCAGAAGGGCAACCTGCCTTATATAAGTGCTCTTTCCGCTCATATTCGGCCCTGTTACAACAAGAATATCGCCGCTATTACGGTTCGACCGTCCTGAGCTCACCGTCGAAGGATTGTTAAGCTCGATATCGTTGGGCACAAATTCCGAGCCGAGCGATTCAGCGAGAACGGGATGTTTGCCCTCGTTGATAATAAGCTCGGTGCCATTGGTCATTTTAGGCCTGATATAGTTTCGCCGTTTCGCAAGATACGCAAAGGTGGATAAACAATCACATTGAGCGATGGTATCAGCGAGGGCCTGCAAACGGCTTACATACTGGCTGGCCTGCTGTCGGATTTCCTCAAAAAGCTGTTGCTCTAATTCGAGTGCTTTTTCATCGGCGCTTAGGGCCTGGGTTTCGTATTCTTTCAATTGCTCGGTTATGTAGCGCTCTGCATTTTTGATTGTCTGTTTGCGAACGTAGTCAGCGGGTACCTTATCAGCAGATGAGTGATTTACTTCGATATAGTAGCCGAAGACTCTGTTGTAACCGATTTTCAGATTGCCGATGCCGGTACGCTCGGACTGCTCTCTTTGATAGTTTCGCAGCCAGCTTTGGCCGTCTCTGGAAATCGAACGAAGGCGGTCAAGCTCTTCAGAAAAGCCAACTTTAATCACGCCGCCATCGCGAAGATGCGAAGGGCAGTCCGGCCGAATTGCCGATTCGAGAAGCTCTGCTAATCCGTCCATACTGTCGCATCGGCCGGCAAGCTGAACAAGCAAATCAGCAGTGAACTGCTGTAATGTTTTTCGCAACTGCGGTATCTGCCGAAGAGTGTTTGCCAGGGCGAGCAGGTCCCTCGGAGTTACGCGGAAGGTGCTGATACGCGCTGCGATTCGCTCGGTATCGGCGATTGCGGAAAGCAGTTTGCGAGTATCGGCTAATTCTTTATCTGATTCTTTTAGTTCCGCGACGGCGTCCTGACGAAGCTCGATGGCGCCGAGTTCGCACAGCGGCATACACAGCCAGTACCTGAGCATCCTGCCGCCCATAGCGGTTATTGTCTCGTCGAGGCAATCCAGCAGCGAGCCGGCTTTGCCTTCGGTGCGGATGGTCCGCAGGATTTCAAGACTGCGAAGAGAGCTCTGGTCGATTTGCAGAAATTTCTGCCGTTCGATTTTTTTCAGGTTCTGTATATGGCCGAGCGTTGTCTTTTGCGTTTCGTTGAGATATTCGATGATTGCGCCGGCAGGCGGGATAAGGCCGTCGTCATTGTCGCAGATACCGAAGCCTTCGAGTGTGGCGGTGCCGAAATGCTTTAGCAGGCGCTGTTTTGCCTGGTATGGGTCGAAATACCAGCCGGGCCGTTCCGTTATGATAGCGTTTGTTAACTGAGTGATGTCTCTTGCCAATTTTCTTGTCTCTGCTTCAAATAGCTCACCGCGCCTGTCGGGCAAAAGGCACTCGGCAGGAGAAAGCCGAAGCAGCTCATCGAGCAGTTTATCTTCGGGCAATTTCTGGGCAAAAAAATGGCCGGTAGAGATATCAACCCAGCTAACAGTGGCGCTGGCCTTGCTGCCGAGATTGACCGCACAGAGGAAGTTATCTTCTTTTGCGTCGAGCAGGATATCGTCCGTCAGTGTGCCGGGGGTAACTATTCGAACGATGTCACGCTTGACAACGCCCTTCGCGATTTTAGGGTCTTCGACCTGCTCGCACACGGCTACCTTATAACCGGCCTGGAGCATTTTTTTCAGGTATCCTTCGACCGCATGATACGGTACGCCTGCAAGAGGTATGGGATTGTTGCCTTTACTTCTGCTGGTAAGGGCCAGGCCGCATACCTTCGAGCAGGTTTTGGCATCTTCATAGAAGGTCTCGTAAAAATCGCCCATGCGAAAAAACAGTATGCAGTCAGGGTATTTTTGCTTGAACTGATGGAACTGCTTCATCGCAGGCGTTAGTTTTTCATTTACCGCGGCCATAGCGCAGATTATACACGAAGCCGGCCATTTAACAACTCCGTTATGATTGAGGTTGCCTGCTGGCTGGATTTGGCGTTTTTGAGTTTTTCGAGGAGGGCTTCCTGTCGGTTGGTGAAACAAACAGGAGTGTGTAAATCGAAATCGGCGATGCCACAGATTTGCCGGATTTTTTCACAGAGATTTTCGATGCCGGTACCCTCTTTGGCACTTATTTGCACTACGTTTTTGAGGTTTTCAGGTAGCGAGTCAGTGTTAAAGTTGGCAGGCAAATCAATTTTATTTAAGACAATCAAAACCTTCTTGTTGGCGATTTTTTCGAGCAGATGTCCATCAAGCTGCTCTGCAGGCTGGCTGTTATCCAGAACTAATAAAACGAGGTCGGCCTGCTGTAGAATCTCAACACTTCTTTGCTGAGATTCTTTTTCAATGACATCCTCAGGAGTTTCGATGAGCTTTTCTTCTAACCCGGCGGTGTCAAATAGTTCCACATAGAGCGGTTCTATCCGGCATTGGGCACTGACCCAGTCGCGGGTTGTGCCTTTAATGTCGGTTACGATTGCCTTTTGTCGGCCGGCAAGAAAATTAAGCAGTGTGCTTTTGCCGGTATTCGGTGGGCCTACTATGGCGACTTTACAGCCGAAGATTATGAGTTTTGCAGTGTGGGTATCTTTGAGTATCTCGTCGGCTTCGGCTGAAATTTCACTAAGTGACAGTGTGTTTATATTTTTCTGCCACTGTTCTATCTTTTTGCTCAAGCCGACATCGATTTGGTTGGCGATTATCTTGGCACCCTGGATGGTTTTTGCTTTCGGCTGGGTAAGCTTTGCTTCGATAGCGATTGTATTGAGGTCTTTTTGTGCCGATAGGATTTTGGCCAAAAGCTGCTCGGACGTAAGCGGCTTGGCACCATTTTTAACGAGTAGCTGCATTACCATCTCAACAATGAGGGGGTTACCGTGGCAGTGTATAGCGAAATTGTCAGGCCCTTCGCAGCCGATATTAACCTGGTCGATAGTCTTAGTGCCGTCGTGAACCGTTCCGAGCAGGATTTTGCCGGGTTTAAGAATTGGCGGTTTTGCTGTAACCTGCTTGAATATCTTTTTGATAATAGCTTCGGCCAAATCACCAAAAACCTGAACCGTTGCTATTGCACCGGTTCCCTTGCCGGTCATTACAGCAGCAAATGTGCTCGTAGATGATTTAATAGACACGTGAGTATGCACCCCCTACCTCAATTTTTCCTCGATATATTTTTGATATGCAAGAACGATGCCCTTTATGACAAGATTAGGCACGTAGTTGTCTATAAAATTACAGTCGTCCTTTATGGTTGTAGCGCCGGAGCCGGTGATTATCGTTTGTGGCCATCTGCCGATTTGCTCAGCATAGCGTCTGACGACCTCTTCAAGTGCGCCGATGATGGAATAATACAGGCCACAATTAATTGCGTCGGCTGTATTTTTGCCGTAAGGAGCCTTGGGCTTTGTGACCTTGATATTCGGCAGTTGTGCGGTGTTTTCTTTCAGGGCCCTTGCACTGATTTCAAAGCCCGGGCAGATGACACCTCCCTGGAAAATACCACTTTGGTCAACGAGGTCGATGGTAACGGCGGTTCCGAAATCGGCAACGACTACCGCATCTTCGACAACATCATAAGCCGCTGCCGCTGCAACGACTCTATCGGTGCCGACCTTGTCGGGTTCGTCCACCCATAAAGTCATCGGCAGGGGGATGTCTTTGCCTATGAGGTATATTTTCTCGTCGAGGTTGTCCTTTACTATGTTCCGGATGAACTCCGTCCAGGTGAGTTTTACACTGCTTACGACAATTACGCCATCGCGTTTTTTCTCTTTAGAGCTTTCCGCGATGGGGATTTTGTCCCATGCATCCTTTAGGTAATCTGTCAGCTCTTCCTGCCCCTGCCCAGAAAAGGTCCTGATGAATTGCTCTTCACCATCAAGGAAAAGACCGATGTTGATATTCGTATTGCCAATATCTACCGCGATCATATTCATAATTTATTGCTCTGTTGCATTTTTAGCTTCTTTAACTTTTTGCCACAATAGCTCGGTCAGCTCTTTTATCCCGGAACCGGTAACTGCTGAAATTGGGTAAATTGTCTTATTCAGCTTTTTTCTCAAATCTGCAACCGCTTTCCCATCCGGGTCGAGGTCTATTTTGTTGGCAACTATAACTTCCTGCTTTTTAGCCAACTCTCTGCTGTATTGCTCCAATTCGTTGCGGATAGCATTGTAGTTATCCATAGGGTCGGAGTCATCTGTAGGCATTATATCAAGAATATGTACAATAATGCGAGTTCTTTCGATATGGCGAAGAAACTCAAAGCCAAGCCCTGCACCGTTATGGGCTCCTTCGATGAGGCCTGGTATGTCAGCCATAACGAATCTGCGAAAATCGCTTAATTCGACGATTCCGAGCACCGGCTCGAGCGTAGTGAATGGATAATCGGCAATTTTCGGCCTTGCGGCCGAGCAGCGGGAAATAAGTGTGCTTTTGCCGGCGTTCGGAATGCCGACCAAGCCGACATCGGCGATGAGCTTTAATTCAAGCCGAATATTTCTCTCCTGGCCTTTTTTGCCAGGTTCCGAATTTCTTGGCGCTTGATTGGTTGCCGTTGCAAAGGCCTTATTGCCCCTACCACCCTTTCCGCTGCGACAGATGCATACCTTCAGTCCAACCTTATCAAGGTCCTTTAGAAGCAGATTCAAATCGACATCATAGATAAGGGTGCCCGGCGGGACTTTGATAATTAAATCGTCGCCGGCTGCTCCGTGTTTGTTGCTGCCTGAACCGGGCTGGCCGTTTTGCGCCTGCCAGTGATGTCCGCCTGCAAAATCCAGTAATGTATCGAGATTTTCCGCCGCCTGAAAATAGACATCGCCTCCTTTTCCGCCGTCGCCGCCGTCAGGACCGCCCTTAGGGACGAATTTCTCCCTGCGGAAGCTGACACAGCCGTTGCCACCGTCTCCTGCCTTGACCCAGATTTGTGCTTCATCGATAAACATTTCTCGATACTCGATTCTCGATAGCCAATCCTCGTATAAAAAAAGGATGGCGTTTACTATACCATCCTTTTCCATTCATTTAGTAGTTTTATTATTTATCAGACGATGTGGACTTTTCGGCCCTGGAAACGCACCTGTCCATCTGCGGTGGCAAATAATGTATAGTCCCTGCCCATGCCGACATTGCTGCCAGGGAAGAATTTAGTTCCACACTGGCGGACAATGATTGAGCCGGCAGTAACATTCTGGCCGGCGAACAGCTTTATGCCTCTGTATTGAGGATTGCTGTCTCTGCCATTTCTTGTAGAGCCCTGTCCTTTTTTATGTGCCATAATTAGCCACCTATGCTCTTTTAACATAAGACCGTAATCACGTATCCTTATATATCGTAATATTAACCGCCTTGTTTGCCTTTGTCCAGTAAATTTTTAAGATTTGTATTCAGATTTTTTGCGGTTATTCCGCTTTTAGAATGGCCTTCATATCCGATAGCCGCATTACACCTTCGGTAGCCAGCTTTATTTTGCCTTCGGAATCAATAAAAAAGCTGCAGGGAATCCCCCTTATCCGATTGTAGGGCGCCGACATGTTAGCCTCATCCACAGCAAAGACCGTATAGTTGATACTTTTATTTCGTTTTACGAAATTCCTGACCATTTCAGCAGTGTTAGGGGGCCGGATTGTTATGTAAGATATGGCCAACATTGCCAATTTGTCCTCGCTGATGGTGCTTCGTAATTCGATTAGGTGTGGGATCTCCATCAGGCAAGGCCTGCACCAGGTTGCCCAGAAGATGAGCATAACGTTTTTACCACGGTAATCGCTTAATTTGTGCTGTTCGCCTTTGATGTCAGTCAAAGTAAAATCAGGTGCAGTTTTGCCATGCCAGAATTGGTAGGCAGGTCCCCAGGTTCTCGCAGACCTGATGACATCGCTCAGACTTATCTTCGCATCGGTTTTTGGCTTGCTATCTGGTCTTGCAATCTCTCTCACGCTGTTAGGAACCGATTCAGATGGCGTAATTTCGTTGCGATGACGTTCTATGTCGTTTTCCTCAGCAGGTTCCTTTTTACATCCTGCCAAGATTATTATCACAACGAATACAGTCACTGCCACCCAAATATTTGCTCGTTTTGTTTGCTTTGTCATTTTAGGTTCCCTTAATGGCTCTTGATTACTACCAACAGTATATCAAAATTGTGCTACTGAGAAAAACTCAATTTACAAACTTTTCGCTTATCGTGCTATGGAAATTCGTTTGACAAAACGTGTTTTAATATTAGCATAAGTATAAATATGAAATATTTCTATACTTTACAGCATCAAGCAAAGAACATTTTAGCTTTTGAGCCCGGAGTATAAGGGTACATGCAAATCTCCGGATTTAGAATATAAGGCGGCGTTAGTAAATGAGTATATTATTTTTCATTTCAATAGCCCTTATTTTTGGTTTTATTGGCGGCAAGATTGTCCATCGCTTTAGATTGCCTCGGGTTGTAGGCTACTTGGTAGCTGGTCTTATCTTCGGTCCATCTTTTCTGGGTGCTTTTAGCTTGGACTCGTTGGAGCAACTAAACCTATTCACGGATTTTGCCTTATCCTTAGTAGCTTTTATCATCGGCAGCGAGATGAAGTTGAGCACACTCAAAGAAATGGGGAGAGGTATCGGAATTATTACTATTTTAGAGTCATTGGGGGCTTTTCTATTAGTCACAATGGGAGTTTATCTCTTAACCAAGAAATTATACTTGGCCCTTGTATTTGGAGCTTTGGCACCGGCTTCTGCCCCGGCTGGCACAGTGGCAGTTTTACAGGAGTGTAAGGCAAAAGGCCGCTTGACAAATGCACTCTATGCAGTTGTAGGCTTAGATGATGGATTGGCAATTATGATATTCGCAGTCGCTGTGGCACTATCAAAGCTTCTTTTAACTGGTAAAACAATGTCTATCGGGTCTATTTTTCAAGGCCCCATTATGGAAATAGTAAGTTCAATTGCTCTTGGTTGCTTTGTAGGCATTATTACTGGTTATTTCACCCGATGGTTATCTACAGCGGAAAGCGTATTTACAGTTACGTTAGGTGGTATTTTAGTATGCACCGGCATAGCCGAATATTTCCATTTTTCTCTTATCCTCGCAAACTTAAGCCTGGGATTGGTATTTGTTAATTTGTTTTCAGCAGCAAATAAAAAAGCCTATCGAGCAATACAATCTATTTCTTTGCCGGTTTATATAATCTTCTTCTTCCTGGCCGGTGCGCATTTACAAATTGCTCTTCTACCAAGCATGGGATTGTTGGGATTAGTATATCTGATATGTAGGTCGTGTGGTCTCATTGGCGGTGCTTTTTTAGGCGCCACTGTGACTGAACAACAGCCGGTGATTCGTAAATATTTGGGCTTGGGAATTCTTTCTCAAGCAGGTGTGGCTATAGGGCTTGCGCTTCTTGTATCTTATGAGTTTGGTTCGTTAGGTCAAGAAGGCCAACGCTTAGCCATTACAGCGATAAACACTATCGCTGCAACTACAATTATATTCGAGATAATTGGACCAATTGGGACCAAGTTTGCCATTACAAGAGCCGGGGAGATAGGGGCCAATATAACTGAGGACGACCTTATTGAAACATACAAAGTCCGAGATGTGATGGATACGAAAGTTCCTGTTATTTCTGCCAGCACGTCCTTGAGCGAGGTTATCAAAGTGGTTAGCAGTACCGACAGTTTTTATTATCCTGTTGTTGATAATAATAAAAAACTAATTGGTGCTATTACATTGGACGGCATCAGAAATACTTTTGCAACACAGGAATTAAACGATTGGCTGGTAGCACTTGATATTATGGAGCCGATTATCAGTAAGATTACGCCGGATATAGCGTTGTCCGAGGCATTTGAGAAGGCAAGACGGCTTGATATAGAGATTCTGCCAGTTGTAGATTTGACCGAAGATAACAAATTTATCGGCATTTTGAACTGCCGTGCGGTTCGACGTCAGCTTTCTGCAGAAGTATTGTCCCGGCAGCAAAAAGCCGATACTATAGCAAGTCTCCAACATGCGTGATCCGCATGAGCTTCAAAGGCTATATTACCATGCTTTATTTGTTTGCTAATATAAGCATCGAGCCATTTGGCTATTTGAATTTGGTCTTGTTGTTCGGCCTGGTTATCTTGGGTGGCACATTTGGCGCACGTCTTTTTCAAAAGATTCGTATTCCTCAGGTTGTTGGCTGTATCGTCGTCGGAATACTCCTGGGTGATGTTCTTAATTTAATCACACCGGATATTATCGAGAAACTCAAGCCCTTTACAATGTTTGCTTTAGGTCTCATAGGATTTATGATTGGGTCGGAGCTTCGCAGCGATGTATTTAAAAAATATGGTAAGCAATTTTTCATTATCCTTATGTCCGAAGGTATAGGGGCTTTTTTGTTAGTGGCGATTGGAGCTTCAATAGGTGCGTGGTTTATAACCAGGGATATTTCTGCGGCAATTGCAATGGGTCTTATGTTCGGAGCAATTGCCTCCGCGACAGCGCCGGCGGCCACAGTAAATGTGTTATGGGAATATAAAACGAGAGGGCCTCTTACGGCTGTGATACTTGCTATTGTTGCGCTGGATGATGCTTTGGCACTGCTGCTTTATCGGGGTGCTGCAACAGGAGCAAAAGCACTTATGGGTACAGGCCATAGTTCAGTTTTCACAGCTATGAGCGTGCTGTTTGGGGAAATTGTCGGCGCTATAATATTAGGATTTTTGGCGGGGGTAGCACTGTATTTTTTATTAAAGTTTGTTAGAGCCGAGGATAAAATCCTGGAATTTGCACTGGCGTTACTTTTGCTTGTTGTCGGCATTTCGATGATATTCAAAATTGACCCGATTTTGCCTGCTATGACATTGGGTATTTCGCTCGCCAACTTAATGCCGCGTCGGAGTAAAGGTATTTTTGAGCTTGTTGGAAAATTTTCTCCTCCGATTTATGTCTCATTTTTTGTCTTGGCCGGGGCGCATATAGAGTTTAGCACCTTAGGTGCGTGGGTAGTTTTAATGATAGCGGTGTATATTTTATGTAGAGTAGCGGGCAAGGTGATTGGGAGTTGGTTTGGTGCGAAATTTTCTGGCGCACCATCTGTAGTTCGTAAATACCTGGGAATTTGCCTGCAGTCTCAGGCCGGCGTGGCTATTGGCCTTGCTATATTGGCCAGCCAGCAGTTTGGTGCAAACCTTGGTCATACTATTATTATGGTTGTTATGACAGCAACATTTGTGACGGAAATAGTTGGGCCGATGCTTGTTAAGGTGGGAGTTAAAAAGGCAGGTGAAGTCGGCCTCAATGTCACCGAAGAAGACCTGATAAAAACGTATAAAGTTGCCGATGTTATGGATACCAAGCCGACAAGCATTCCACAAGATTTGTCGTTACAGCAGATTCTTGAAATATTCAGCACAACTGATAGTGTATATTATCCAGTGGTTGATGGTCAATCCAGGCTCACAGGGATAATTACAATCCCTGACATCAAGGAGATGTTCGCGAACAGAGATGTTGCGGGATGGCTATTGGCCTGTGATGTTGCTGAGCAGGTACAGGACAAAACGACACCTCAAAAACCGCTTGAAGAGGCGATAGAGCATATGAGACACTATGACCTGGAGAGTATGCCCGTAGTGGCTTCAGACGATAGTGATGAGCTTGCCGGTGTTTTGGACTATCGCAAAGTGCTTCGTAAAATAAGTGCTGAAGTTTTACACAGGCGTAAAACGGCAGATGAGACAGCTGTAGCGATGGGTTAGCACATCAAAGGCGGGCCAATGGTGGGTTGACAGTTTATGGTGAAGTCTTGAAGAAATTCTCCGGAACAACACAGGGCAATAGACATCGGGAAACGACACCCGAATTGTCTTTTCCGAAAAAGAAACGGCTTGTCAGTAACAGGCAATTCAAGGCCGTTTTAGCCCATAAGCTGTGTGTCAGCGATGGGCTGCTTACACTGTATATAGCAGAGAACAATTGCGGTTATGCGCGATTGGGTGTTTCTGTCGGCAAATCTCAAGGTGGCGCGGTCGTGCGTAATCACTTGAAAAGGTTGTTGCGGGAGGCCTTTCGGCAAAATCAAGGCCAAATTCCGGCTGGTTTTGATTATTTACTCATGATTTCTCCTGATTGGCCGAAAAAAGAAAATATGCCAGCAATCGCCGGAAAGACTGTAGGGCAGCCGACATTTGAGCAGGTAAAGGCCTCATTTTTGGCTCTGGTGGCTGCCGCGGTAAGCCGGATAAAAACGAAAAAGTAATAATCCGTAGAATATAATCGGTTTTTAGGAGAAGCTTTGAGCGGGAAAAGTAAATTAACGCCGATAGGTGCAGCTGCAAAAAAAGCTGGCATTTCCCGGCAATCTCTGCAATATTACCTTATGGTGGGTCTGCTTGAGCCAACAGAGATTACGCCGACCGGAAGACGACTGTTTGACGAAAAGGGTATTGAGCGAATTAAACTTATTAAAAAACTTAACGACAGCGGCTATCCTTTGCGTGCTATAAGAGAGTTGTTTCTCCAGGGCCGCACTAATTTGAAAGGAAGCAAACAGTGAGTGATTATGAAACAACCCAAAGAAGGCGCAATATTAGAGTAGGCATTTTTGTGATAGTAGCTGTTTTTGCGCTCGTTTGGCTGATATACAAATTCGGGGATTTGCCGACAACTGTCAGCAAAATCCGTTCATTTGAAGTTCTTGTTCAATTCCCAACAGCACCGGGAGTGCAGAGGGATACACCTGTTCGCTTTTGCGGCTATCAAGTCGGCAGAGTTACGAAGGTCAGACATCCGAAAGTTATGCAGGACCAAAACACCGGCAAGTTTTATCACCAAACATTGGTAGTTCTCAGTATTAACAAGAAATACAGCGACATTCCCAAAGATGTTGAGGCTAAACTGATTACCCGAGGCTTAGGCAGCAGTTATATCGACTTAAAGCTTACCAGTTTTGACGTGAACGAACCGACAGGCCCATTTTTAATTCAAGGGAGTTTATTGCAGGGCTCGACCGGAGCAAGCAGTGAGTTTTTCCCGGAAGAAAGCCAGGAAAAACTGAACGAGCTTGTTGACGGCCTGAAAACCCTTATAAACAGCACCAATGACATCGTTGGTGACCCTAATAACAAAGAAAATCTTAGGAAGACTTTAGCTAATCTGGCTGAGGCATCACAGCAAGCCACGAAGACAATAGAAGAATTCCGCCAATTTGCTGCTGCCGGAACCAAGACCCTGGAAAATGCTGATACTAAAGCACAAGAAATTGTTACTGCTATGGTTAGCACAAGCGAAGAATTAAGTAAAACGACAGCACAGTTACGGCTGATTCTGGAGAAAGTAAACAGTGGTCAGGGCACCGCTGCCAGACTTATAAACGATGGTCGATTCTACGAGAATCTGCTCGAAAATACTCAGCAACTGCAAATGTTGTTGCAAGAGTTAAAGTTGTTCATTTCTGAAGCTCGTGAAAAGGGCCTGCCGATCAAGATGAAGTAATCGGTTTGGTCAGCAGCTGGCAGCTAATGGTTTGACCTTGCTCACCATCCCGAGGGCTTCGACTGAGCTCAGCCGAATGTCCTTGTCGAGGGACTGATTAACCACTTAACAAATATTCTTTCTGTGTCAGATTTTGCTTCAATTTCGATTTCATTTTCCTTCTCAAGTATTTGAAAACTACGCCCGGCAGGATTCGAACCTGCGACCTCCGGTTTAGGAAACCGATGCTCTATCCTACTGAGCTACGAGCGCAAATATTTCCCATACGGCTGTACTTAAGAATACTAACCATTGAAAAAGATAGTTTCAAGTGGTAAATTTTATCCAAAGCTGCACACCACCACTAAATAGGTTGTGATATATCGACATTATGAAAAAAGTTGTTTTTTTAATTTCGTCTTTTCTCTTATCGGTGAGCTTGGCAATGGATTTCAAACCGCCTACGTCAACGGAGAGGATTGGGGCCATTGGTTCTACTAAAGGGCTTTCGGCGGCTCCAAGAAGGGCATTGGAGCCGGGCGATGACTTTGAACCCATACCCGTCCCAGAAGGTAGAGATTGGTTGGCTGTGCATCAGGAAACAGGGCAAAGCTTCGATGAGTTTGTAAGATGCAATCCAAACCAGCCGGGAAAAACACGTAACAAAATCTATTTACAGCCATTGGGCGAATTTCCAAAATACAAAATTCCTTTGGTAGAAAGACTACAAGAGTATGCTTCTTGTTTTTTTGGTTTGCAAGCGCAAGTGCTTCCGCATATAAACTTAAGCAAGCAGGCCCTTACTACACGTATCAATCCATACACCGGAAATCGGCAAGTCTTGACTAGTGATGTGTTAGCCATTCTGAAAAAGAACCTACCATCTGATGCTTTTTGTACCTTAGCGATTACAATGGAGGACCTTTATCCTGAGCCATCGTGGAATTTTGTTTTCGGCCAGGCCTCACTTCGAGAACGGGTAGGTGTTTACAGTTTTGCCCGTTACGACCCTACCTTTTATGGGCAGAAGCGTGGGATGTGACTTCGCAGAATAGAAACCTGACAGATAGACAGCTTTTCTTGCTATGAATGATTAGGGCTGTTAAGCAGTTAGATGAGCAGATTTTTGTAATCAAAATGGCAAAGTTTTTCTTGACGGCTGTCTCAATTACTGATAAAATGCAATTTAGTTTGTGAATGTGAACACAAGTATAAAGTAACTGTAGTACAGATTATGAGGTACCATAAAGTTCCAGATGAAACCGTCCGTCGGCTGCCAATTTATCTCAGAGGACTGATGTTTCTGTCAGAAAAGAACCTGAAGGGTATATCCAGCCGGGATTTGGCTGATTTAGTTGGTGTTAATCCCTGGCAGATAAGAAAGGATTTTTCCTACTTTGGCGAGTTTGGCACACCCGGAGTGGGTTATAATGTCGAGAAACTCGCAAAGGAAACCAAAAGAATCCTAAAACTTGATGTCGTCCGGAAGGCGGCTTTAGTTGGCGTGGGCAATCTGGGTTTGGCTGTTTTGGCATATACGGGTTTTAGAATATATGGTTTCAATATCACTGCAGCTTTTGACAATAATCCCAAAAAAATCGGTAAGAAAATAGGTAGTATTATTATTGAAGATATTTCAAATCTGCAGGTCTTGAAGAAACGAAAAATCAATCTTGCGATTATAGCTGTTCCACAGGATGCTGCTCAGCAAACAGCCGACGCATTGGTAAAAGCAGATGTAAAGGGTATATTAAACTTTTCTCCGTGTTGTGTAATGGTACATAAGAAGGTCAAAGTTATACCGATTGATATGGCAATGGACCTTGCCCGTTTGCCGTATTATATGCCTGCAAGTTAAGTTGCAAACGGTATAATAGCTCGATTTGAAAGTTTATCCGCCGGACAAATGACGGATTAAAGTGAGTAAAAATGGAAACAGTTTTTATAAGTAAGTTAAAGCCGTTCTTAGATGCTGTCGCTGAGCAGATGGACCTTTACGTTCCCCAAAAAAGCGGCCAGGGACCCCGCAAGGCGGGAACCCAGCATTATGTATTCAGCAGATACGCCCCTTCTACCTCGAAAGAAGTAGAATTTAATAACATACGAGCTTGTACGCCAGTAAAAGAGTTTTTATTTCCACTGCGTGAGCTTGCCGCAGTTTTTCCCGAAGCCGTTGAACCAGAGCAGGTAAAACCTTTTGCTGTATTCGGGCTTAAAGACTGTGATTTGCGCTCCATTGAAATTCTGGATAAGGTCTTTTTAGAAGACGAATTTAAGGACCCGTTTTACGTCGCCCGGCGGGAGAAGATGTTCATAATTTCTTCCGATTGCTTCGAGCCGGGTGAGAGCTGCTTCTGCAACATTCTCGATGGGCAGCCCTACGCTGAACGTGGGTTTGATTTGAATGTTTCACAAGTCAAAGACGGTTTTATTGTCGAGGCCGGTTCGCAAAAAGGCAAAGATTTTCTCGAAAAACACTCGGAACTCTTCACAGATATTCCTGAGGATGCTTTGGCTGAGCAAGATAAAATCAGGACAGAGACAAAAAAACAACTTGAACAGCAAAATGCTGATTTGAAATTTGATACACCAATCAGAGATATTATGACAGTCACACAGGATACAGATATATATGACGAGGAGGCAAAGACCTGCGTTGAATGTCAGGCCTGTACGAGAGTTTGTCCCACATGTCACTGTTTTTACCTTTACGATACGAAGCAAAAAGATTATTTTGGCAAGATGAAGATGTGGGACAGTTGTATGCGGATGTCTTATGCCCGGGTAGCCGGCGGTGAGAACCCGCGCAAGATACTCGGAGACAGATTGAAGCACCGCCTTATGCACAAACTCGCATATTTTGTCGACAGGTACGGCATCAATATGTGTGTCGGTTGCGGCAGATGCGTCGATGCTGAGGCAGGAGCGATAGATATCAGGAATGTACTGAAGAAACTTAATGAAGAACTTAAGGGCAAAGGCACAAAAGAAGCGAAAGTTGCAAAATGAGCCGGAATCTCTATCAACCTGTTAACGGTCAAATCACAGATATCATAGATGAATCGCCGACGATTAAGACGTTTGTGATTAAGCCCGAAGATAAATTCAAATTTGAAACAGGTCAGTTCGTAGAGCTTACTCTGCCCGGTGAGGGTGAAGCGCCATTTACGCCATCCTCCTCTCCTGCTGTTACCGAACAAATGGATATTACTATTATGAAGACCGGCCGGGTGACCGGTTTATTACATGAATGCAAAAAGGGGCAGAAGGTCGGTGTCCGTGGGCCGTACGGTAACGGGTATCCGATTGATGATTTTGTCAGCAGAGAGGTCTATATCGTCGGCGGCGGTGTAGGTTTGGCACCAATCAGGTCGTTATTTTTGACCCTGATTGACAGGATAAAAGATTTCAAATCTGTCGTCTGCCGATACGGGGCGAAAACACCTGACGATTTTATCTATAAAAACACACTGTTCGGCTCCTGGCAAAACATTGACGGAGTTGATATTAAACTTACCGTTGACAAGGCAAACGGCCAGACTTCAGCGAGCTCAGTCGAGCCGTGGAAAGACAATATCGGGGTGGTAACTACGATACTTGACCCCAATGATGTGGATATTAAAAACGCGGCGGCTGTGGTTTGCGGCCCGCCGATTATGATGAAATTCGCCACGTTGAAACTGCTGGAGTTCGGATTTGCACCTAAAGATATCTATCTTTCAATGGAAAAGAACATGAGCTGCGGATTTGGAAAATGCGGCCATTGTATGATTGGCAAATACTATGTCTGCAAAGATGGGCCTGTTTTCACTTATGAGCAGTTAAAAGACTACCCGAATATCTGGGATTAGGACAGACAAGGTTCTGTATGGGAGCGAAGTTAATAATCGATTTGGCAAAATGCACAACTCAGGACGAGTCCGGTGTGCAGTGCTCGTACAAGCATCATCCCGGAAACAAAGGTTTTGATTCGCTATTGGAGATGATTCGCTTCGCCCTGATTTGTCGCAGGTGCGAATCGGCCCCGTGCATAAATGCCTGCCCTCAGGGGGCATTAGAGAAAATACCAAGCAAAAATAACGATGCCGGGATTCTCAAGCGGGCGAATATGTTGTGCACCGGCTGTGGCACCTGTGCGATTGCCTGTCCTTTCGGAACGATTTACACCGATTTGATACCATATCCCTCCAGTGTTTGCGACCTCTGCAAAGGCAGGCTCAAACCGGCAGAAAAACCCCTGTGCGTCAATACCTGCAGAGATGGGAGTATAGACTACAAGGAAATAGTCGTGGAAGGTGATTTGGTAGAGGTATTTAAAGATATCGTTGTTAAAGTCTCCGGCGGTGGTACATGGGAGCCGTTTTTAAGAAACAGTGAAAAGGCAGAGAAATGAGCGTCTCTCCAAATATTCTGTTCTGGATTATAGTCATTCCGGGTACTGTGGTTCTCGGCCTGGTTGCCAGCTGGATAGTTCGCAAAGTCAGCGCCCTTGTTCAATGGCGCGTCGGCCCACCATTCGTTCAGCCGTTTTACGATGTTGCGAAACTGATGGGAAAAGAAATTCTTGTTCCGCAAGACGCTCATCGAATCGTCTTTATGGCAGCACCGATTGTCGGCCTGGCAGGCATTATTTTGCTTTCAATAATGCTCTGGCGAATAATAGTTACCCAGACCACCTTCCTTGGCGACATCATTGTGGCGATTTACCTGATGGTATTGCCGTCGCTGGCATTGATTCTCGGCAGCAGCGCCAGTGCCAGCCCCCACGCTGCAGTCGGTACTGGCCGGGAAATGAAGCTGGTTATGGGCTATGAACTGTCGCTTGTGCTTGCGTTTATTGTAGTAATCATTAAAACGACTGCGCTGGTTGAACAGGGACAACAGCTCAGCTTGGCGGCAATCGCTCAACATGCGCCGGTTTTCAGCATATCCGGGATGCTGGCGTTTTTGTCTTCCCTGATGTGCATCCAAGCAAAACTCGGATTTGTCCCATTCGATATAGCAGAAGCAGAAACTGAGTTGGGAAGCGGTGTTTTAATGGAATATTCCGGGGCACTGCTTGCCATCTGGAAACTTATGCAGGCGGTGATGCTTGTGACTCTGCCGCTGTTTTTAGTAATGGTGTTCCTCGGCGGCCTAAGTGCAGACTTTTTAGCGGGGCTTGCAAAGCCTGTGGGCACATTACCCATTGGTATCATAGTTTTACTGATTTTTATAGTCACGGGCCTGCTGGCAAGGTTCAACAAATATATAGATATATTATTTTTATTGACTCTAATTGCTGCCTGCCTGTTAGCAGGGCTTGGCAAATATGTGCTGATATTGGTTATGATTATTTTGATAAAAAATACAAATCCGCGTGTACGCATCGACCAGGCGATGAAGTTTTTCTGGGTTTATTGCAGTTTAGCTTTGGCTATCGCTATTGTCCTGGCCTTGATAGGTAATACTTGTGGCTATAGTTGGTTATAAGGTTCATTTATGAGCTGGAAAATAAAAGCATTAAAAAAATCGCCGTGGGTCTTCCACGTTAATGTCGGTGCGTGCAATAACTGCGATATCGAAATTGTAAATTGTCTGACGCCCAGATATGATGTGGAAAGGTTCGGGATAAAGCTCGTTGGTTCTCCTCGCCACGCTGACGCTTTATTAGTAACCGGTGTGGGGACCATGCAAGCAGCCATACGTTTAAGAGAGGTGTATCGTCAGACATCAAAGCCCTGTGTTGTTTTTCTCATAGGCGCCTGTCCCTGCGGAACGGGCATATTCAGTCAGGGCTATCACGTTGCAGGGCCGGTTGACAAAATAATCAGAGAAGTGGATCCCAATGCAATTATTGCCTATGTGCCGGGCTGCCCGCCGAAACCGGAAGCTATGATTTCCGGCATAGTTAAGACATTGGCGGCTTTATAACAGGACATTGATATGAACCAGGAAGAATTAAATAACAAACTGTTAGAAATAAAAGATAAGCTGATAGACATTGAGCAAAAGGCAAATAAAAGGATATTCCTTCCGTGTGAGGCTGAAAACACTTACGCCGTCAACAAGTTCCTGTTTGAAGATGTGCCTTTAAGGTTTGTAATTGCTACAGGTATTGACTCTGATGATTATTTCGAAATTCTCTATCATTATTCAAATGATGAAACTGGTTGTGTTGTTACCGTGAAAGCTTTCATCCGCGACCGTGAGAAACCTGCGATTGAATCTATCGCACCGTTTTTGCCGGGCGCCGAGTGGATAGAAAGAGAAATTCACGACCTGTTGGGAATCGATTTTAAGAATCATCCGAACCTGAGGCGATTAATTCTATCTGACGATTGGCCGGAAGGTGTTTATCCGCTGAGGAAAGAAACGAAGAAATGAAAGAAACAGTAAAAAAACCAGTTCTTGCAGTTGGTCCTTTTCACCCGCTACAGGAAGAGATGGAATTTTATCAGCTAACACTCGATGGTGAAAAGGTAGTCGATATAGATGTAAGAATATCGTATAATCATCGCGGTATGGAGGGAATAAGTGAAACATTACAGTTTGACCAGGTTCCATTTTTGGTTTCCCGCGTCTGCGGGATTTGCTCGGCCTCTCATCCATTGGCCTATATCAATGCGGTTGAGGAAATTGCCGGAATAACGGCACCTGAGCGTGCCCAGTATATCCGTGTGATTATCAATGAGCTCGAGCGCATCCACAGTCATATGCTTTGGGTAGGGCTGGCAGGACATTTCATTGGCTATGATACCGTCTTTATGTGGGCCTGGAAATATCGTGAGCCGGTACTGGATTTACTCGAAGAAATCACCGGCAACAGGAACAATTATGGCAATGTAAAGGTAGGCGGCTGCAGAGAAGATATTCCGAATGAGCTTATCCCCAAAATGCTGAAGGACCTCGATAAACTCGACAAGAAAACATGGATGCTGACCAAAGCTGTACTCGATGACCCCATTATACATGCTCGGCTTAAAGGCGTTGGTATCCTCACGAAGCAAGCTGCTATCGATTATGCGGTAACAGGCCCGACAGCCAGAGGTAGCGGCATTGCAATCGACGTCAGACGCGATGACCCGTATGCTGCCTATGCAGATTTGGACTGGAATGTCATTAGCCAGCCCGAAGGTGATGTTTTTGCCAAAGCGGTTGTTCGTCTCCTTGAAGTCCTTGAAGCTGTTAAGATAATAAAACAGGCCCTGAAAAAACTTCCCGACGGCCCTATTGCTATAGAGGTTAAGGAAATACCGCCGGGTGAAGGATGTGGACGTGCTGAAGCACCAAGAGGAGAGACGTTCCACTACGTCCGCAGCGATGGTGGTAACAGGCCGGTCCGACACAAAATCAGGGCGCCAAGCTACGTCAATGTGCCTTCGTTTAAGGCATCCTGCCTCGGCGGCCATATCGCAGATGTAACTATCACCCTCGCGGCGGTAGACCCCTGCTATAGCTGCACCGAGAGACTGGCTGTTGTTGACGGGCACAACAATATTATACACAACTATGAGAGCCTGCATCAGTTGAGTTGCGAGAAAACAGCTCGTATAAAAAAGGAAATCGGCGCACCAGAGTGGAAATTGGAGGATATATAAGTTGGAAGTAAACATTCTGTCATTTATTGTCTTTTTGCCGCTTATTGCCGGCTTTGTGCTATTATTTCTGCCCAAGAGATTCAGCCTTTTTTCCAAGGGCTTATCTCTGATTATATCCGTTGCTACCTTTATATCAGGCATCCAGATATTTAAGGCCGCTAAGACATACGAAAGCTTTGCCTGGTCTATTCTGCAAATTGGCGACTTCAGACTTGATATGCTGCTCAACGCCACGGCCCTGGGGTCATTCATATTAATGTTTACTATGGGCTTCGGACTTTTAATAACTTTATACTCGCTGAAGTCGATGAGCGGCACAAAGCATCCAAATATATATTATGGTTCGATTCTGATTACAATAGGCGGCTCAGCGGGGATATTGCTTAGCAATCATTTACTGTTTTTATTGATATTCTGGGAGATAGTTACCGCTTCGTTATACCTTTTGATAACCACCGGCGGTAAAAACTCTAATTTCGCAGCGACTAAAAGCTTTGCAATGATAGGGGCATCTGATGCCGCATTTCTGCTGGGGATATTGATGATTTGGTCGCTTTCCGGCACATTTGTCATCTCCGATATTGCGCTTGCGACCAATGGCGCACTTCCTATTATAGCGTTTCTTTTGCTTATGACCGCTGCCATTACCAAGGCAGGGGCCCTGCCACTGCATACGTGGTTACCTACCAGTGGTGAGTATGCGCCGGCCTCAGTGATGGCACTTTTGCCTGCTGCGATTGATAAACTCCTGGGGATATATCTACTGGTGATAATCGTGCGGGAAATGTTTATATTGGACTCCGAAGTTTTGAGTTTCATTTTGGCTTTGATAGGCGCGGCAACGGTTATAATCGCTGTAATGGTTGCCATGGTCCAGCACAATCTCAAGAAGCTGTTATCATATCACGCTATAAGTCAGGTTGGTTATATGGTACTTGGCATAGCCACTATGACCCCTGTTGGTATTGCCGGTGGTGTATTCCATATGCTAAACCACGCAATATACAAGTGTTGTCTATTTCTCTGTGGAGGAGCAGTTGAACAGGCAGCCGGTACGGCTGAACTGGACAGACTTGGTGGATTGGGCAAAAAAATGTCGATTACTTTTGTTACTTGCCTGATTGCGGCTTTGAGTATTTCCGGAATACCGCCATTTAACGGTTTTGTTTCCAAATGGATGGTTTATCAGGGCGTAATTCAAATGGGGGCGGTACAAACCGGTTGGGCAACGAAATTATGGCCTATCTGGCTTACTTGTGCCATGTTTGGAAGCGCGCTGACTCTTGCCTCGTTTGTAAAGCTCATTCATTCGATATTCCTTTCCCGCCTGCCGGATGAGCTGAAAGGGGTAAAAGAGGTATCACCAGCTATGTGGATTCCAATGACTGTGCTCGCTTTTCTGTGTGTATTTTTTGGAATTTTTTATCACGTACCTCTAAAAATGTTTATTTATCCCGCGTTGAATACGCCTGATAACGCGATTTTCGGTACCTGGCAATCAGGCCTGGCCACAATCGTGATAATAGCTGGCATTATTCTCGGCCTGTTAGTTTTACTTGTCGGCTTATTGGCAAGAAAAGTCAGAACCGTGCCTACCTGGACCTGCGGTGAGGTACAAACAAATGAACAAATGACTGTATCCGGGACGCACTTCTATAAGACTGTTTCATCCATGGGCGGCTTGAAACAGCTTTATATCGGCCAGGAAAAAGGCTATTTTGATTCATATAATCAGAGTGGAAGACTGGGGCTGGCATTGACAGATTTTCTGCGGTGGCTTCATCCCGGGATTTTGCCAATATACCTGACCTGGGTGACTTTGGGATTATTGATAGTTTTATTTGTTATTTGCAGTATTTGGTGAGGTTGATATGGCTGAATTTTACATTTTACTGCTGTTTATAATAATTGCTGCTATCATTGCGGTAGAAACTAATGACCTATTAAGTTCTGTTATCTGTGTTGGGGCCATCGGCTTTGGTGGTTCTTTAATGTTTTTGTTTTTGCGTGCACCTGATATCGCGATAACTCAAATCGTGGTTGAGGTTTTGGGTCTGATTATCCTGATTCGGGCAACCATTGCTCGAGACCTTACCTTTATCACGGGCGACAGAGAATTCTTCGGTTTGGTCGTTTCCATCGTGATTATCTTCGTGATTTTCCTGGCCGGCATAAGAGTATTTGAAACTTTGCCTGATTTTGGCACGGCCATATTTGCGAGGGTTCCAGATGCCGCCTCCCAGACTTACATCAGCGAAGGACTGAAAAAGACTGGAGCGGCAAATATCGTTGCTTCGGTCATCCTGGATTTTCGTGCTTACGATACGCTCGGAGAAGCGACCGTATTGTTTACCTCAATTGTCGGGGCAACTGTTATACTGCGAAGAAAGCCCAAAAAACTGCTGGAGGAACTGGACTAATGAAGGGTATGACCGTAATAGTAAAGACTATTGCCAGCTGGGTTAAGATACTGATATTTTTATTCGGTATCTACATCATTATATTCGGCCATCTGACTCCCGGCGGCGGTTTTGCCGGCGGTGTGATTTTGGCTTCTTCCTATGTACTGCTTATGCTGGCATTCGGCAGGAAGTTCGTGGAAGAAAATCTGTCTCTACCGCTTGCCTCAAAGCTCGACTGTCTGGGAGCACTTCTCTTTGCTCTTATAGCAATTCTGGGGTTTGTCTTTGGCGGTATCTTTTTTGTCAATTTCCTGGTTGAAAAGTACGGCCAACCGTTAGAACTATTAAGTGCGGGCACAATACCGCTGTCGAATATTGCTATCGGCCTGAAGGTCGGTGCGTCATTATTTCTGGTAATTCTTACTCTTTCGACCTGCTGTAAAGATTTTAAGCCTGGTACACCATCTGATGGAAAGGAATAAAACTTATGCCTTATGCTTTATGTTTTTTGCTGTTTATGATTGGGCTGTACTGTGCCGTCGTCAAAAAGAACATGGTTAAGATTGTAATCGGCATTATGGTTATGGAATATGCCGTCAACCTCTTTCTGATTATGCTCGGCTATCGCACTGGCGGAGAGGCCCCGATAATCGACAAGGGACATCTTGAGTCAGCAAGCACATTTGCCAAATTTGTCAGCAGTGCCGTTGACCCTCTGCCTCAGGCCCTTGTGCTAACAGCGATTGTTATTAGTCTGGGCTCTTTGGCGCTGATGATTTCAATATGCATTAGAACGTATGAAAAATACGGCACCTTTGATATTACCGAGATAAGGAGGTTGCGAGGATGAGCGTGCCCTTGCCTGTTTTCATTGCGATTCCTTTGGTATCGGCATTTTTGCTCCCGATTTTTGGCAAAAAAGGCAAAGCCATTGCAACGGTATTAGCTAATTTGGCAACTGTTTCACTGCTTGTGCTGGCCGTCTTGTCTATTGGTCAATCCCGCGTCTATGAAATAGGCAAATGGTCTATCCCCCTCGGAATTAACCTTGTTCTTGACGGCTTAAGCTCTCTTTTGCTCCTGGCTATTAGCGTCGTTAGTGCTGCTGCGATGCTCTTTAGCGCCAGATATATGGAGCAATACACCGCCAAGGCAAAATACCTGAGCCTGTTTTTGCTTATGGTCGCGGGTATGAACGGCGTTGTGTTGTCCGGGGACATCTTTAATTTGTTTGTATTTCTGGAAATTGCTTCGATTGCTTCTTATGCACTTGTCGGCTTCGGTTGTGAACACGAGGAGCTCGAAGCATCATTTAAGTATATGGTCCTCGGCAGCATAGCTTCTATATTTATCCTTTTTGGAATTGCCCTCGTTTATGGCAATACCGGCACACTTAATATGGCTTACATTTCAAAAGCAATCCAAAGCATGTCCTTGAGCGAAGCGAATGGCTCAGGTTTAAATGCCGGCCTTATGTTTGCCCTGGCGTTATTTATTGTTGGCTTTGGCCTGAAAGCTGCACTGGTACCATTCCACGCCTGGCTGCCGGATGCACACCCGTCTGCTCCTGCTCCGATTTCAGCTATGCTGTCCGGAATACTGATAAAGACCCTCGGCATTTATGCCCTCTGCCGCGTGGTTTTCAATATTTTCGGTATTTCGGTCTCAATCGGCTGGCTATTGGTCGTGCTCGGTATTTTGAGCATGGTTGCCGGAGCATTTCTGGCGATAGGACAATGGGATCTCAAGCGGCTTATGGCTTATTCAAGCATCAGCCAGATTGGCTATGTAGTTCTGGGTATTGGCCTTGGGGGCCTTATCATTGCCAAGGGCGGCAATTTGGCATGGGCCTCTTTAGCTATCCTTGGCGGGCTGTTCCACCTCGTCAACCACGCTGTCTATAAGTCCTTGTTGTTCCTGACCAGCGGCTCGGTGCAGATGGCTACCGGCACAAGACAGCTAAGAGAGATGGGCGGGCTTGCAGAGAAATTGCCTGTAACACGCGCAACCTGCACGATTGCGTCTGCATCTATCGTCGGCATCCCGCCGTTCAGCGGGTTCTGGAGCAAGCTGATTTTGGTAGTTGCGGCAATTCAGGCACATTTTTACTGGGTAGCGGCAATAATTGTTTTCGTAAGTTTGTGCACTTTAATTATGTATTTGAAGGTCCAACGATATGTTTTTCTCGGTGAGCTGCCGGAAAATCTGCAGCAAGTAAAAGAAAACAAAGGCACTATGCTCGTTGCGATGATATTTTTGGCTTGTTTGTGTGTACTTATGGGGTTACTTTTACTGGTGCCAAGCTTAAAGCAGAGCATACTCGACCCTGCTGTAAAAGTGTTGACGGATGGACTTTTATACTCAGCTAATATAATTGGAAAGTAATAAAAGAAGGTATGAAAATATGAGGCGTTTTGTTTACTTTATCTTAGCACTTATTATCTGGATAATACTAACCTGGCCCTTTGCCGAAGGCAAAATTGATATCCAAGTTGTAATTGCGGGTCTGATAGCTTCTGCTGTCGTTGCTGTTCTATTCCACGAAATGTTGCCCAAGGAGCATCGCGTGTTTCTTTCGCCGGTGCGGGCGTTCTGGGCTTTAGTATATATTCCGGTATTTTTCTATTATGTATTAAAGGCAAATTTCGACGTTGTCTATCGTGCATTACATCCGAAGATGCCGATAAAGCCCGGCATCGTAAAAATAAAGACAAATCTCAAGACCGATTCCGGGATAACCGCGTTGGCTAATTCCATTACGCTTACCCCCGGCACTTTAACTGTAGATTTAACTGACGATGGCTACTTATATATACACTGGATTAATGTCAAATCTGATGATATTGAGCAGGCAACTAAATATATTGCTCAAAGATTTGAGTGGTTTCTGCAGAGAATCTTCGAATAAAAAGAGGAAAAAATGGACACGTTGTTATACTTATTTTACATTGGTTTATTTATATGCTGTTTTTTATGTTTATACCGAATAGGGCGTGGCCCCAGTGCCCCGGACAGAACCGTTGCTATAGATATATTAGGCATCGTTATTGTTGGGTTCTGCGCACTTTTGTCTTTGGGTACCAAAAAGGATTTTTATCTCAACATCGCTCTGGCCTGGGCACTACTGAGCTTTATTGGAACCATAGCACTGGCTAAATTCCTGGAGGGCAGAAGTTTCGATGAGTGATATTATAGGATACATATTGATAACGATTGGGATTTTGTTCGATATATTCGGCTGTATTGGTTTGGTGCGTTTTCCTGATGTTTATAACCGATTACAGGCCTCAACAAAGTGTGTTACTCTTGGTACCATCTTACTATTAGTTGGCATCGCTGTTATCAGCGGCGTAGGTCCCATCGGCACCAGAGCGATAATCTGTGCCGTGTTTATTTTGATAACTTCACCTACAGCTGCACATGCGATTGCTAAAGGTGCCTACGCCTCCGGTGTAAAGTTATGGGAGAACAGCATAGTCGATAAATATGGAGAGGATAAAGAGCAAAAAGTACAGTAATTTTGATTAACAATAATAGTTAAATTATAAACGGGAGTTTAAAAATTGCGTTTGCCAAAGCTAAGAGAATTAAAAGAAGCCATTATCGCGGTCTTTTCGCCGCGATTTACTACTCGATTCCCGGCTGAGCCTTGTGTTGTTCCGGAAAAATACAGGGGAAAGCCAGAGTTTGACCTCGATACTTGTATCGGCTGTGGTGCCTGCGTAAACGCCTGTCCAAGCAGTGTGTGTTTAACCCAGGAAGACGACCTGGAAGCTGACCCACCAGTAAGAAGAATCACCCTCAACTACTATACCTGCATATTTTGCGGCAATTGCAGTGATAATTGCACCACAGAGACCGGCATAAAGCTTTCAAACCAGTGGGATTTGGCAGGCCTGGATAAACAAGCTATGTCTGAAACTCACGAGTATGAACTTCAACTATGTGAAAAGTGTGGTGCAGTAATAGGAACTAAAAAACACCTTGTATGGCTTTATGAAAAACTTGGTCCATTGGCCTACACCAATCCTTCGCTATTGATCGCCAAAAGTGGCGAGCTGCTTACAAAACCACAGGATGTTCAGAAGCAACAGGCCCGGCCCGCTGAAGAAGTTCAAACGAGCGATTTTATGCGGATCCTGTGCCCGAAGTGTAAATGCGAATTGAACATTCGTCTGTAAACCCCGTTAGAAAATTGTCTTTTTGGGGTTTGATCCATTCGTGCAATTTCTAATGGGGTAAAAATGTTATGGGCGCCGAGCAACTCCTTCGCCAACTAAGCAAACTGCGTGGGTCTAAAACGCTTATTGTCGGCATAGGTAATACATTAAAAGGTGACGATGGAGTGGGACCTCTTGTCTGTGAGCGACTTGCCGGGAAAATTTGTGCAGAAGTAACAGATACCGGCACCGTACCTGAGAATTATATTCAGCCCATCATAAAAAAAGCTCCACAGAATTTGCTCATCATTGACGCCATCGACTTTGGTGCCTCGCCCGGAGCAATAAATATTTTCAAGCCTGAGCAGATAAGCTCATTTGCTTTCTCAACCCATACTCTTTCTCCTCGGCTTTTCATTGATATGATTATGCAGCAGATAAAAGTTGATGTCTATCTGCTTGGAATTCAACCTGCACAGACTCAATTGGGCCAAAACGTATCTAATCAAGTAAGCGAAGCAATACAGCAACTCGCGGAAGCCCTTACCGAGATTTTTCCACCTGGGCAATAAGTTAGAAAGTTGAATCACATTGCCTTTAGCGTACGCATAGCTTTATTTACATCAGCAGGTCGGTCAAACTTCGTCAATGCACTGGCCTGCCGGGGTATAGCTTTAGAGCACCCGCCATTGTATAATTAACCATTTAGAGCCGGTGAAAACAGATGAATGAAATAGATTTACTTTTGAATGCCTATTATGAAGCCCTGTATGAACGCCTGGGAGCCAGCAAGGCCATTCTGGCAGAGAAAATAGAACAGCTGCTGGCCGAGGAAATCACAAAACACGGTTTCGAGAAACTTGATGAAGAGAAATATTCTGCATACCGGGATGCGTGCCTGGCTTTTGTAGATGAACGGATTGAAGGCTACAATCCCTTTGGGATTCAATATACTTTTGACCAGACCACAAGGCAGAGGAGCTTTGAGCTGGAATTGCAGCTTAACTGGTATGACAGCACAGAGGAATTTGAGCAGTTATTGGAGGCTGCGCGCCTTAAAATAGAAGCCGAGATGGCCGAGAAGCGGCTGCAGTCGCTGGCAAATGAACTGATTGAAGAGCTTGGAGCGTTTCCGGACAAGAGCATTATATCAGCCTATGAGGCCGAACCCGCCCTGAACAAGCTGCCGGACTATATGGTAGCCCGGGCTATAGAGGAAATCATTGCTCAACAAAAGTAGGATTCTCGCCAGCAGCTTGTCTAAAAGTGCCGCTGTGTTCACGCTGCTTGATTTTAGCATGTTGCCGGGGATGAAAAGTAAATTTAAAAAAAGCCCCTGCAATGCCAATAACAGGATATCCCTTTATCTTTATTTGGTAATGTGTCTGAAATACCCGCCTTAAGCTTCACAGGGGCAAACTTTAACGAGTTATTATTTTTTGCTTTTCAATCTCCTTTCTATTAACCCTGAATATCTTATTCTTCTCTGCTACATTCTCTTAACCTAACATTTTGAATCGGCAGAGTTTGTTCTTCATCTTGAGCTTTTTCTAACGTCACCGTCCTCAGGAAAACAATATCTTCTTAACTCAGGCAAAAATGTTAAAAATTGAAAACTTCTTACTTTTACCCCCTATCCCCAAGCTCCAGGTTAAGAGTTTAAATGCTTTGCCCAAAACCAGGCAATTTGCCCTGCTTAACCCCGATAATGAGGAAAATTCCCGCTCGAAATTTTTTTCTAACCAAGTCAAAAAAACAAAAAAATTCCGTTTTTTTTATGGAATTGAGGTTTTTTTGAGCCAGATATATTTATAACCCAACTACTTTAAATTAAGGAACGGATACTGGTTGTCTTAATAAAAAAAACCTCAGCACTTAATACAAGCTCAGAACTTTTAGTGATCCTGGATTCCCGCTCCTTCGACCTGGTTCGACTTCGCTCACCACAGGTTGCTCAGGACAAGTTTCGCAGGAATGACACAATGGGGTGATAAACTATGTTTTTGAACGAGGCCGATGGGACTCGAACCCACAACCTTCGGATCGACAGTCCGATGCTCTTGCCAATTGAGCTACGGCCCCTAATCTAAATAAATAATATCATGTGAAGGTCTTTTTGTAAAACGTAATATACCAGCCAACTATCTTTTGTGTCAATCGCTTTTATATGAAACAGCTAATCCAAATTTTAAAAATCCTCTATGCTATTTATTGTGAAGTGCAAAATGCCGGGTATGGTTTTGCCTTTACAGCCCATATAGCCCTTATGCATAACAACTATTTTCTCGCAAACCGTGAACGCCTGAGAACCTGTTGTGAATTGCTATCCTTTTTGTGGTTTTTCTGGAGAACCTTCATTGCTTTTTTTACGTCGGCTACTTTTAATACACCGGTTGTTCGGCCGCCTTTCGCACCGGCAGTGCAATATGCGTACGAAATATTTATGTGGTTCTTAGCCAGTTTCTCTGCCACCGTTGCAAATGCACCAGCCCTGTTGGCCAGATTAACACACAGAACTTCCGTCTCATTATAGCGCATATTGAGTTTTGACAGTATCTCTTTTGCCATTTGCGGCGCAGTAAAAACCACCCGCAGAACTCCATGTTCCACAGAATCCATCATTGTCATTGCTATAATATTAATCTTAGCCCGTGCAAATTCACCAAGTACCCGCGCCAATACTCCCGGCTTATTAACCATAAAAATCGAAAATTGTATCGCGATATACATAAGTTTGGCCCCTCTAATCGAATGTATTGCTACTTCGCAGCAATGACATCTCACCTTCAGGAAAAGTTGTGGCTAATCTACACTCATTGCCTTGATAGCGTTCTGCCTATCCGGGAAAAATCTGAAAATCTTGTCAAGATTGGTTATTTTGAAAACCCTGTGCAATTGTGGATTTATCTTACTGATTGCGACTTCGCCGTTAAGTGGCTGGAGTTTAGCCCGGATCTCCAAAAGCAGCCCCAACACCAGAGATGAGAAAAATCTCACTTCACTGAAATCAAATATCACTTTTTTGGGATTATTGCTATCAACAAATTCCCTGATTTGCTTGGAAACGGCCGCTATCTCTTCCGTATTACTTATTGAAGCACTCTTGAAAACCACGACCGCAGTGTTTGCCTCATTAGTTATTTCCACGCTAACTTTTTCGTCCATCTATCTTGGCCCTTTCTCATAACCAAAACACCAACCTCCATCTAATTAAATTATCCTAAGTTTTATTACTACAGTCAAGTTTTTACCAATTTTTACCTTTTAATTAATAATTTTCAACATTTCCAGCAGGCAACGAAATGTCCCGAATAATCGCTTTTTTCCTCCAGTGCCGGCATTTGCTTTAGACAATTGGCCTGGTGGCAGGGGCATCGCGAGTGGAAGGGGCAGCCAGTAGGCGGATTCAAGGCACTTGGCACCTCACCACCAAGGACTGTCCTACGACCACGCAACGACCGCTCTGTCTGTGGAATTGCTGACATAAGTGCACGCGTATAAGGGTGCAAAGGATTTTGATACAGCTGTTGTGCTGTAGCACGTTCTACAATCTTACCCATATACATAACTGCCACAATATCGCAAAAAAACTTCACCACAGCCAAATCGTGTGCAATAAATAAATACGTCAGCCCAAATTCATCCTGCAAATCCTTTAATAAATTCAAAAGCTGCGATTGTATCGAAACATCGAGGGCACTCACCGGCTCATCACAAATAACCACTTTCGGCTCCAGTGCCAGCGCCCTGGCCACTCCGATTCGCTGTCGCTGTCCGCCTGAGAACTCGTGCGGATAACGGTTTATATACTCAGGTGCCAGCCCCACCTTTGAAAGCAACGTTGCTATACGCTCAGTCAGCTCGCTGCCGGTTACTTTTCTGTAAACCTTCAACGGCTCACCAATGGCATTGCCAACAGTCATTCTCGGATTTAACGAACCGTATGGGTCCTGGAAAATAAGACTAATCTGCCTGCGAAGCTTCCGCAGTTTGGCCTTGTCAGCCGACAAAACTTCCATCTGCTCAAAGAAAATCTTTCCCGCCGTTGCCGGTACCAGCCGAATTATACTACGAGCAACTGTCGTTTTGCCACAGCCGCTTTCACCAACCAGGCCCAGCGTCTGGCCTTTCTTGGTTTCGAAGCTTATCCCGTCAACCGCTTTGACATAGCCGACAGTTCGTCTCATCAGACCTTTCTTTATAGGAAAATAAGTCTTTAAGTCATCGACTCTCAGCAGATATCCGTTCGTGTTCGCCATATTTTGACTCGTATTCATTGCGTTCTTCACCAACATGTAGGGTGGAGTTACAACCCCATCCTACATTGGTCCTTATTTTTTAGATGTCTACAAGAATACAATATTGCAAAAGCCAAAGAATACAATGCCATCCAATGCCCTGTAAACCCTCGGAAACCGTCGGCCATAATTTCTTGCCCCTTAGTAACGGCTGAACTAGCAAAATATTTCTTAAATATGAAGAAAATTAGACCAGCCAAAGCATACATAATTAAAAGACCATTCATAATTGACAACCATCTGGGACAAGCATCAAACATAGCTTTCTTAAAATCCTTTATATTGACCCTATTACGCATCTTATATGAAATAATACAAGCAGGGTAAAATACAACCATAATACCTATATTAATCAATATCATTAGCGCTCTCGGCGGCTCATAAATACGGAAAAGCGAGCAAAAATGAATAACGGCACTTAACACCAGACCAATAACTGAAATAATGATTAATAGTATCAATTTGAAATCTCCAAACTATAGATAGTTTTGCAGGGTAGAGTCATACCCCACCATTAAACTCCTTGTGCTCCTGCTCGGTTTCATATCCCGGTGCGTACCAGCAGGCGACCAAGCGGCCTGGTTGAACTTCTTTAAGTTCCGGCTCGGCAGTCTGACACCGTTTATCGTTGCAACCTATCGGGCAGCGAGGATGAAATTTACAACCCGATGGAAAGTGCAACGGGTCCGGTACGTTACCTGAAATCGTATGCAGACGTTTGCCTTCAAAGTCCAGCCGCAGCAGCGATTTCAACAGCCCCTGCGTATAAGGATGTAAGGGTTCTACGAAAAGCCGCTGCGCATCAGCCACTTCCACTATTCGCGATGCGTACATCACCGCGACATCCTCAGCCCGCTCTGCCACGATGCCCAAATCGTGGGTTATCAGCAAAATACTCATTCCATTTTGCTTCTGCAATTCATCCAATAAATCCAGTATCTGCGCCTGAATCGTCACGTCCAGTGCAGTCGTCGGCTCGTCAGCTATCAATAATGCCGGCTCACAGCTAACTGCCATCGCTATCATAACCCGCTGCTGCATCCCTCCTGACATTTGATGTGGATATTCGACAGCCCGCTGCTGTGGGTCGGCGATACCGACTTTCTGTAGCATCTCGACTGCATCTATCCATGCCTGGCTCGTGTTTTTTTTCTGATGAAGCGTTATGGCCTCAACTATCTGGTTACCTATCGTGTAAACCGGATTGAGACTGGTCATCGGCTCCTGAAAAATCATTGCTATTTCATTGCCACGAACCTGTCGCATTTGCTTTTCGCTGAGCGCTAATAAGTCCTTTTGCTCAAAGATAATTTCACCACTAATGATTTTGCCCTGCGGTGCTGGAACCAATCGCATAATTGATAGCGCTGTTACACTCTTACCACAGCCGCTTTCACCGACAAGCGCAAATGTTTTGCCGCTCTTTATCGAGAAGCTCACATCCTGCACCGCCTTTATGACACCGGCTTCGGCGAAGAAGTGTGTAGAAAGGCCTTTCACCGACAATAATGTCCCGTTGTTATCCATTGTTTCCCGTCTCACTTCAGGGAATACACTTTCCATATTATTGAATCCTCAGCTTTGGGTCGAGTGAGTCCCTTAGCGCATCGCCAAATATATTCAATGCCAGTGAGATGAAGAATATCGCCGCCGTTGCCGCTACCATTTGCCACCATACGCCTCTGGAAAGCTCTATTCTCGCATCATTTATCATCGCTCCCCAGCTCGGGCGCTCAGCCTCGCCCAGGCCCAAAAAACTCAAGATAACTTCCGCATGAATGAATGCTACAAACCGCAGTGAGAAGTCAATAATAACAAGGTGAAAAACATTAGGTATCAGATGTCTGAAAATAATTCGCTGGCTGCCGCATCCATAACTTTTTGCAGCTAATATATACTCTCTTTCCTTGTGCTTGATAACCTCGCCGCGGATTAACCGGCATATCCCAACCCAGCTCGTAAGTCCTATAGCCAGATAAACCGTAGTAATACCTGTAAGCTTATAACCAAAAATCGTCTTGTCGCGCAAAACAATAGCAAAAGCCAATATCAGCAGAATATAAGGAATCGAGCTCAAAGTGGAATAAATCCAGACTATTATTTCATCAACAAAGCCGCGAAAATATCCTGCGATAGCCCCTAAAGGAACACCGATAGCAATGCTTATAAGCGAGGCGCACAACGCAACTGTCATTGATATTTTTGTTCCGTACAGCGTTTTCCGCAGAACAGACTGCCCGAATATATCCGTCCCGAATATATTTTCCCGACTGGGCGGCTCGTAAGATTTGCTCACCTCCTCATGCCACCGTATAGGACCAACCTGCCAGTCAAACAGCTCTGCTAAATATATAAAGCCGGCGAGTAAAAAATATGACACTATCACGGCAAAACAGACCATCACCAGCTTGCGCCTGCGAAGACGCCTTAAGCCGTCCTGCCATAGACTTCTGCCCTTCGGAAGCCCCTTCTTTATTATCTGCTGATGTTCACTCAAATGAAACCCTCGGATCTACCCAGGCATAGCATATATCTGTTATCACATTAAACACCACAAACAGTATTGCACTAATGTAAGTCATCGCATTTATAACAAAATAATCCCGCGAACCAATCGCCTCTATCATCAGATACCCCAAACCCGGAATGCCGAAAAATCTTTCCAGCAGCAGGGAGCCGAGGAACAAAAATGGTATCGCCAGAACCACCCGTGTAATAATCGGTATCATCGCATTCTTGAGCACGTGCTTGAACAGAACCCGCCTCGTTGTAAGTCCTTTCGCAAAAGCCGTCCGAACATAATCGCTTCGCATCTCATCGAGCATAACTGTTCGATAAAATCGCAGATTGCTTCCCAGCCCTGTTACTATACCAATTAACACCGGCAAAGTTACATACTGGGCTGTTGACAAATCCGGCGAAAAGAATACAGGGAAAAGACCCCATTTGTACGCAAGAAAATACTGGCCGAAGAGGATAAAACTCAAATAAGGAATGCTCATCCCAATGATGCAGATAACCACCGCTAAAATATCCCAGACTGAACCGCGAACAAACGCTACAACGAGCGACAAGCTTACAGAGATTATCATAATCCCCAAAAACATCGGCACCGTCAACGCCAGAGAAGGCCCAACTCCCCTTTTGATTTTGTCAATAACGGGCTCACGGTCGCGTGCCCTGCCGAAATCAAATGTCAGAGCGTTTTTGAAGTGGTTTATGAACTGGCTGTCCCAGGAGAGAAACAAAGGCTTATTAAGGCCGTATTCTTCCCGAATCTCCTCGATTGTCTCAGCTGTCGCATTTTTCCCTGCAATCTCAATCGAAATGTCACCACCGACAAGCGTGAACAGCACAAAAGTAAGCAGCAGCACGCCGAATACAATCGGTATGGTGTACAAAAGCCGCCTTATTATGTATGTGGTCATTTAATCCTTTTTAAGAGTTCCTTATACTCCGCCCGTTTTTTCATATCGATTTTGCGATACTTCGACAGGCCTTGTGTGAAAACATTCGGCTTGTAATTCTTGTACCAGTCATGATGAAGCGAGTAGGCAACGCGATGATTTAAGAACGCCGCCGGACAATCTTCCAGAACAATAAGCTCCATTTTCCGATAGAGTTCGCGGCGTTCGGGACTGTCGAACATAACCGCTATTTTTTCATACAAACTATCGAACTCTGGATTGGCATAGTTGAAACTATTTGAGCCGGGAGCCCAGAATTTACTATAAAAAGATTGAAGTAAATCTTGAGCATCGGGCAGGGTTGCGCCCATACCAGATGCGAACATCTGGAGACTTCTGGTATGGAGTTTTTCCCAGTAGGTAGGCCCATCCATATATTCGATTCCCACGTCCAGGTTGACCGCCTCCAACTGCCTTTTGAAAAATTGACCAAATTGACGAAAGAACGTATCTGTTCCAGGCATACCAATTTTCAGTGTCGGCAACTTCCCGCCATGAACTTTCTCTGCTTCTTTAAGCAGGCTTCGGGCCTCCTCGGGGTCATAACGCGCATACCCCTTTTCTTTTATCTGCGCATCATACGAAGCTATAAGGGGAGGGATAATGCCATGAGCCACAACGTCCCGATTATTTCGGAACAGCTCTATGAATTTTTCGCGGTCGATAGCACGACTTATTGCGAGTCGCAGAGGCCTGTTATTACCAAGAACCGGGTCCTGCATGTTAAATCCAAGAAAGAAAGTTGTCGGATCCAAAAAGGTCTTCAAGTGGATACCACGGCGCTTCATTTCCGCTGTTAATTCACTGCTTCCGGTAATCACCTCGCTCCAGTTATCTTTGGGAATTACACTGGAGTCCAGCTTTCCCTGCAAGAACAAAAACCAGCGAGGCTGGTCTTCCTCGATGACAGTCCAGACCACTTTGTCGGCGAAAGGCATAGTTTTGCCGGCATCGTTCAAATAGCCGGCTTCGGCATCACCCGCCTCACCTTCACTTGGATACGCCTCACCCCTGAAAGTAGGGTTGCGCACAAGCACGATGTAACTACGACGACGCCATTCCTTCAACCTGAACGGTCCGGTACCAACTGGATGGCTTATAATGTCCTTGCCGTAGAAATCGATGGCCTCTTTGGTCACAGGCGCCGTTGCCGTATCCGACAGCGCATAAGTAAGCAGCTGAGGCCAGGGTCGCTTAAGCTTTATGACAAGAGTATAATCATCTGGTGTCTGTAATCCTTCAACTTCCCTCGAATAATCAACGTCCTCGCGCCTTTCGCAGCTCTTAGTATATTCGCGGAACTCGTCAAGCCCGACAATCTTATCATCAAAAATAGACCAGTTTTGACTTAAGTTTTTGATATTGGCTATTCTCTTGATAGCGAAAACAAAGTCCTCGGCCTTGACCTCCCTGCCCTTGCCACTCCGAAAGCATTCGTCATCCTGAAAGTAAACGCCCTTTTTGATTTTTATTGTATAGGTGAGTTTATCATCACTAATTTCAGGCATATCTTCCGCCAATAGAGGTACAAGCTGATAAGGCCGCTTAAGAAAGTGATATTGATAGAGGGGTTCAAATATTTGGCTTTTTATCGTAAGAGCGGTAACGTTGCGCTGGTCACCGGGATCAAGGCCGGTTAGCCTCGTGGCAAGGGCGTGGTGCAAGACCATTTCGTTCGGCTCTTCAGCGGAAGATGAATCGCGACAGCCTGTAAGTGCAAAAACTGCGGCAATCACTGCTATGGCCAAAAATTCCTGTCGGTGCTTCATAGTAAACCTTTCTTATTTTTTCTCTGGTATGCAGCGCGCCTGGCGGCATTTACTCCATAATACTTTGATAAACCATATCCAAAAGAGTTCGGCTTGTAGGCATTCGGCTTGAAATTTCCTATCCATTCGTGGTGCATAACATAAAAAATGCGGTGGTACATAAATGCGCAAGGCATGCCTTCAACGAGGACACGCTCGGCCTTTCCGTATAGTCTGGAGTTAGCCTCAGACGGCGAACGGTCGCATCCGGCAAGAGTCAGCAACGCCGTTGTAAACACAGTGCTTAAAAACTTCAACGCAAAATCCATTTGCTTTAAGCTGCTTACTCTACTTGAAAATAAAAATACAAGACATAAAAAGTTAAAAACGGCCTGGTTTCTTCAGCCTTGGCTTGCCTGCCTTACTCACCGGCTTCGGTCTTCAGGTGGCTCCGGCAAAGGAGCTGGTGCGGTTTTGCTGCCGCCGGTGTATTCAAATTTGAGTTTCGATGGCAGTTGTCCTGTTGATGTTTCATCGCCAAGCAGCCTGTCGTGTTCCCGCAAAAGGGCCGTTGTATCATCTGCCTCAATAGCTCTTTTTATCCCCGTTTGTGTTCTGCCAAGAAGCTTGCTGATGCACTTATCCTCTGTCTCGACTATTACCGAAGCCAGCTGACCTTGTTGCGTATCGCTTAAAAGCTCCCTACCTTTGGCGTATCTTTGTATCACGTAAGAATACAATTGGCTGAAGCTGCGGACAATAGCAGTGTTGCTTGGGCCTGCAGAAGATATCCTGCTGCAGAGTGATTTTAAGATAATATCATCCAAAGGTTCAAACTTCACTTTCCAGTCAGCATATCTTTTAATCCGCATATTGGCTATTTGCAGCAGTAAGTCCTGCGCTTGCTGAATCTTCACATTAGCAGCAAATCTGGTCATTAAAGCTGTTATCTCAGGGCCGCCGCTTTCAACCAGCTTGTTAAGTACCATTACGATATTGCGTGCCAGTTTTAAATTAGATTCTCCCCCTGAATTCAACTTTTTTATAATACCCGGGGAAGTTACGCAGTGAACCGCCCAGTATCTAACAACCTCGCTCTTATCTGTCAGCTTACTAACAGCCAAATTTGCCAATCGCAGGTATTCCAATCCATCTATTAGAATCAGAAGGTTGACTGTAATTACCACTCTTCTGTCTTCCGGCGTTAATCTCGATGCTTCTTGAAGACCAGAAGAGATATGTTTATGGGCCGATTCAGAAAATTGCTGAGCATACTGGCCCTGGTCACTTTGTCTGCTGAGGATGACCATACGGTTCTGTGCGATGTCCATAAGGTCTCTGGTCTGAACCAATTCTCGCACCGCTTCACCAATAAAATCGTCAATAATCTGCAAATCCCGGCTGTCGAGCACCCCTTTCCTGAGTACCGCGTCAATTTGCCTTGTATCAACGGCCTCTGAGCCAGAATCCACCAAGACTAAAAATGCCGATAGAACGGCAAAAAACAACCATTTTAGCTTCATTTTATTAGCGTCCGATGGAAAATTTCTTTTAGATTAAACACTTCAAAGCTTATGCATACATTCAATATTATCCATCTTAACTTTACAAAACCCTCTTGTCAAGCAAATCCAAAAGATTCGTCTAAGCGAAGCGAGGGAACAGAAACATCTCTTTCCAATGTCTCTTCGGGTACTACATACAGATATTCTGAGCATATCGAAATTTATTTTATTTGTGCCAATTCGCGTCTGCCGCGGTGCCTGTCGCGACGAATCTGCGACACAGCGGGCAGACACAGCAGACAACACAATGAGTTAATTCGTAACAAAAAACCTCTTCACCCTATTTTTTCGTAAAACGCTTCCTTGAAAATTAAGATTTCTCTGTAAAAGCATGAAAAAATAGCTATGATATCACTATGTAAACGCTTATTGGCCCTAACTATTAATCACTTACGAATGTATACAGTTTTAGCAAGAAAATACAGGTCGCAGACGTTTGATGATGTCATCGGACAGGATGCTATCAGCCAGACTCTCAAGAACGCCATAAAGACCGGCAGGGTCGCTCACGCATATTTATTTACCGGCACTCGCGGCGTTGGCAAGACTACTATGGCAAGGGTGCTGGCAAAATCGCTTAATTGTCTCTCTGTTGATGAGCCGACCACAAAACCGTGCTGTAAGTGTGATAGCTGCGTGGCGATAAATATCGGCGAAGATATCGATGTTATCGAAATAGATGGAGCATCAAACCGGGGGGTTGATAATGTTCGCGAGCTTCGTGAAAATGCCATTTTTCGCCCTGCCCGCTCACGGCTCAAAATCTACATTATCGACGAAGTTCACATGCTCACAACCGAGGCCTTTAATGCGCTGTTGAAGATACTGGAGGAGCCGCCTTCACACGTTAAATTTATATTTGCCACCACCGAACCGAACAAAGTCATCCTGACCATTCAATCCAGATGTCAGAGATTTGATTTTAACAATATTCCCGCCGGCAAAATTGCTGAGCAGCTAAAATCCATCCTCAAGCAGGAAAAGATAAAATATGAGGATGATTTAATTTTGCCTCTTGCGAAGATGGCAAACGGCTCGATGAGAGATGGCCTGAGCCTGCTGGATAGACTAATAAGTACCGGCATCGAACCTTTGACAGCTGAGCTATTAGAGCAGTATTTAGGCAGCCCTAATAGTGAAAAGATTTACAATCTTATCGCCAGAATCGGCGACAGCGACGCAGCCGGAACACTTGCATCCATCGAAGACTTAATTAATACAGGTGTAGGCGAGGTTCAGGTCGTTGATTCTCTTATCGACTATATGCGGGATTTGATGGTGGTTAAATCCACGTCAGCCGACAGCAATCTTCTGGCTTTGACAGCTGAGCAGCGAAAAAAGGCCGGCGAATCAGCTGAAAAATTCGATACCGCTGCGCTTATCTACAACATAACCGCCCTTGAGAAATTGCGATGGACGCTGAAAAACAGCGACACGCCGAGAGCGCTTTTAGACGCCCTGCTGCTGCGGTTTGCCCTGAGCGAGCACTTTTTGAATGTTGATGAACTTCTGTCGCAGTTGCGAGGCGGCTCTGCTCCTGACGTTAAAAAAAAACGGCAGAGTGCTGAGGCACAAAGGCACAAAGGGACAGAGATAGAAAGTAATGAGCAGCAGGTAGCAAATAGCGAGCCACGAGCGACGAGCGACGGGCGACGAACTAACAGCCGGAGGAAAAATGAGATAGTCAACGACCCCGCAGTTAAAACCGTCCTCATCGGCCTCGACGCTACAATAACCGGAGTCGAGGAGGACTAAAAAATTGATTATGAGTGGCGTATATACAGAAACTTTGAACAAACTTATCGAGGAATTCGGCAAGCTGCCGGGGATTGGGCCTAAGACGGCGGAAAGGCTGGCTTTTTATATATTAAAGGCCAAAAGCGACGAAGCTACAGCCCTTGCAGATGCCATCCGGGATGTCAAAAACAAAGTCAAACGCTGTGAGGTATGCTATAACTACTCCGAGAAGCGAATTTGTGATATTTGCTCCGATGAGCGCCGGGGTAAAAGCATAATTTGTGTTGTTGAGCAACCGAAAGATGTAATAGCCCTGGAGAAAACGGGGACCTGCAAATGGGTTTATCACGTCCTCGGCGGCCACATCGCACCTCTGGACGGAGTTGAGCCGGACGACTTGACTATCGACAAGCTCATCGAACGAGTCCGAAAAGGCGATGTCAAGGAAATCATAATGGCCACCAATCCCAATATGGCCGGTGACGGAACAGCCCTTTATATAAGCTCGTTGCTAAGAGATACCGGCGTAAAAATTACCCGGCTGGCGAGGGGCCTGCCCACCGGCAGCACTATCGAATACGCAAACGGTAAAATGCTTACCGACGCTATAATCGGCAGACAACAATTAGAGTAATTGGGGATTTTTGAATCGGCACAAAAATCTTGACGAAATCTTTTGGTGCTTTTATGATATAATAATGAAAGCAACTGCTATGAGCATTAGTGAAGGTTCAGAGTAAAGATTTTTGTCAGGTGTTTTTATGAAGTTGGAGATGAGAGGTGACATGCGGCTGGAGCAGCGGATGAAGCTCGCTCCACATATGATTCAATCAATGGAGATTCTCCAGCTCCCTATCCTTGCCCTGCAGGAAAGAATCGAGCAGGAGCTAAATAGCAATCCTGTTCTGGAGATAGCCGAGCCATCGAATCCCGAAGAAGCCGAGCCGGTCGACGAGCAGCTTCCGGACGACATTGGCGAAAAAGACCTGGTCGTTAATACGGACAACAATAAGGTCGAAGATTTTCAGCGTCTTGATAGTATCAGCGATGATTTTAATGACTATCTGCAGCAGGCGGGGTCCTTCCGCCCACGTATTCGGGACGACCAGCCGGATAGAAAACTGGAAGCGTTAAAAAATACGGAGGCGCCTCCCCAGTCGTTGCACGAATCTCTCTCGGAGCAGTGGCGTATGGTCGACGCTTCGGAACCGTTGAAAAAAACAGGCGAAATGATTATTGATTATATTAATGACAGAGGGTATCTCTCTGTAAGATTGGAACAGTTGCACAACAAGGACAAAAACGATTTCACACTCGACGATTTGAAGCAGGCATTGGAGCTTGTGCAAAAATTAGAGCCGTCTGGTGTCGGTGCACGGGACCTTCGGGAGTGCCTGCTCATCCAGATAGCCCAAAGCAGCGAAGATATGAGCTTTGAACAGCGTCTGGTTTCCGAGCATATGGATGAACTGCTTGAAAATCGCCTGCCGGATATCGCTAAAAAGATGAACTGTGATATTGACTCAATCAATCGGGCCATTGCGCGTATGAGCAAGTTTGACACCTCGCCGGGCCTGCAAGTCAGTCAGGACCGAAACCATCCTGTCACCGCCGATGTAATTGTAGAGCCGTCAGGAGACGGCGATGGTTATTCCATACGTTTGGCTGATTCAAGCTTGCCGCGTTTGAGAATAAATAACTACTATGCAAAAATGGCAAAAGATACAGCGGTTGCTGAAAAAACAAGAAAGTTTTTGCAAAACAACATCCTTTCTGCTCGATGGATTATAGACGCAATAGAGCAGCGAAAAAATACGCTGCTGAAAGTAACCAAGGCAGTGGTTAAATATCAAAGGGATTTTTTTGACAAGGGCCGGCTTTATCTTCATCCTCTGCCGATGTCGAAAGTTGCAGACAATGTTGGTGTGCATCTTGCCACTGTCTCTCGAGCCGTTGCCGGCAAGTATGTGCAATGCTCTCGGGGAATATTGCCGCTGCGGAAATTTTTTAGTGGCGGCACCGAAGATGCCAATGGAGAAGGCTTAAGCTGGGAAGCTATAAGAGGCAAATTGCAGCAGATTATCGACGCTGAGGATAAGGCTAAACCTTTAAGCGATGACAAGATACGAGATAAATTGGCCGAGGCCGGCATTAAAAACCTGGCCAGACGAACCGTTGCAAAGTACCGCAAGCTCCTGAACATCCCCGCCGCAAGATTTAGAAAAAAATATTAATTTCGCTGCCAACTCATAAATACCTACTCGGCTGCGACGATGTCACCTTTTATCGGCGAATAATTTTCCATTACCTGTTCTTTGCCATCTCTTATCACACTTACCTTCTGGAAATAGCATTTTATTCCGGTGCCGTCTTGAATTATAGGTGTGTTTTGAAGATGATAATGTAAGTGCGGCTCAGAAGAATTACCTGAATTTCCACAAAGACCGATTGTCTGTCCCCTTTTGACTTTATCCCCAACCTTAACTGCTATACTATCAAGTTTCAGATGAGCAAAAACCGATACTTCATATTCACGATGCTTAATAAACACAGCATTACCCGACGCCGAATACGGATTCATCGAGCCGGGGACATTGTCTCTGACGCCTGTTATGACATCGGTGACAGTACCGTCTGCAGGCGCGACTATCTCCCTGCCAAAGGCATGGCAATCTTCGTTTGTATTACTGTTTCCTTTGCGGGTATTGCCGTCGGTGCCAACACCAAGAAAGTCGAAGGCAAACCGCTGATTGTCAACATCGTGGTGCTGATTGAGCTCTTTTGTGTCACCACCCCATGCAACAAGCCATTTGCCCTTAAAAGGTAAAGACAGTCTTGTCTGGTGTTTTTTCGGCACCGGTATATCTGCCTTGTGAGGCAGGAACTGTATGCCGATGATTTTGTTGTCATCGTTCAGCCAAACCGTTATATCCAATTTCCCACGTTCACAGTGGGCAACAAATATCGCCTGGTTCGGTGGTGTCAATCGTGGCTCATCAAGCTTCTGGATGTTGCCATATTGAGCTAACAGGTTTTCAAAAAATGGTCTTCTCTTCTCCAACGGGAAAAAATCTTCCATACTCTGGGCAAAATCTTTTCCAGTGCCCTTGTAATCTTTCTCATTGATGGCTTTGACCATCCTGTTTGCAACATCCTCAAATCTGTCTACCGACTCTCCCTTTGCTGAAGCTAAAATGCTCGAAATCAGCACAGTAAAAACTATGAATATTTTTATCATTTTATATGGCCCCTATTAGAAGTTTAGATTTTTACTTCAATTAGTTTTTCCATCTCTTTTATGTATTCCTTGACACTTCGCATTATTATTCGCATCAAAAAAACAAAAAGTCAACATCTTTCCTCAGTAACCAACACCCGAAATTTTTTCAGAAAAATATTTGACCTAACCGAACTTAATATTACTATATGAGTATATAATCATATAGTTACTTATCCTATGAAAGGTGAAAAATGCCGGATTTGAAAAAACAGTTATTATTTGAGAAGCAGGCAGAGGTTGCAAAGGCGATGGCACATCCTTTGCGGATTGCGATTATCGATTTCCTAAAAGGCGGAGAAAAGTGTGTTTGTGATATTGCTGTGCATATCGGCTCAGAGCAATCAAATGTCTCCCGCCATCTTTCGGTAATGGTTAAAGCCGGCGTATTGGAATACCGCAAAGAAGGGCTCAAAGTAATTTACAAGCTGAAGTGCCCGTGTATCCTTGATTTTTTCTCCTGCATGAGGAATGTTTTAAAACAACAGGTAAAAGAAAATGAAAAGTTACTAAAAGCCCTATAGTCTTAATATTTCTAATTCTGCTTAAAGAAAAACATTTATGAAAAGAGAATTGAAGATATTCGCCACACTGATTGCCATTTTTGTCGTAGCTTATGCTTTGCCTCTGGGTAATCCCAAAATACAGCAGGCCATTCAAGAGGCATTTCGGCTGCTTCAGTGGTACGCACGTAATCATACGCTTGCCTGCGTGGTGCCGGCTTTATTTATTGCCGGGGCCATCATTACTTTCCTGTCCCAAAGCTCGGTAATGCGGTATCTTGGCCCGAATGCCAACCCTGTTCTTGCTTACGCCGTGGCATCTGTAGCCGGTTGTGTTTTGGCGGTTTGCTCCTGTAGTGTGCTGCCGATGTTCGCAGGCATTTACCAGCTTGGCGCAGGCCTCGGCCCGGCCACAGCCTTTTTGTACTCAGGCCCGGCCATAAATGTTCTTGCCATTTTCTTAAGTGCAAGGGTTCTCGGCTTTTCCATAGGGGCTGGTCGTGTAATTGGGGCCGTTGTTTTTTCGGTAGTCATCGGCCTGCTGATGGCATTAGTATTTCGCAAAGGCGAATGCGAAAAGGCAAAAGCTGCCCTTCAGATGCCGGAGCCGGAAAAGCCGAAACGGCACATCGCAAAGACGGCCCTGTTCCTTGCCTTTATGATCCTGTTTCTCGTTTTCAGCGACTGGTTCAACCCCGGCAACATCGTTGTTAAAACAGCGGATAACCAAATATTCAAGGCCGTCGTTATACACGAAACAGCAGATGCGATTCGTTTTCAACTTGAGGAGGATTTCGGCTCGGACAAAACCGGAGATAAAATCACCCTGCCTAAAACAGATATTGAAAATCTGCAGGAACAAAAAACGTGGGTAATTGCCATTTATCATCTTCGCTGGTATCTGGCGGGGTCGATGGGACTGCTGGTGGTGTTGATGGCCTGGCGGTGGTTTGAGCGGGATGAGATTCGCCAGTGGATGTCCAATACCTGGGATTTTGCCAAGATGCTGGTGCCGCTATTATTTGGCGGTGTTTTTGTGGTTGGATTTATTAGTGTCTTGCTGCCGGAAAAGCAGGTGGCACAATGGGTGGGAGACAACAGCCTACGCAGCAATCTCGTCGCCAGTATCATAGGAGCATTCTGGTATTTCGCTACGCTTACTGAGATTCCAATTACCCAGGCCTTAATGAAACTCGGCATGCACAAAGGCCCGGTTATGGCACTTTTGCTGGCCGGACCTGCCCTTTCACTACCCAGCATTCTCGTCATCCGAAAGGTAATAGGAAACATTAAAACGCTCGTTTTCATAGTATTAGTTGTCTTAATGTCCACAATAGTTGGATTATTTTTCGGTACTATTCGGGGGTAGTTAAAAATGAACAATAATGCACCTCTACAAACAAAAGGGTTAAGTGTTTTCGAGAAATATCTCTCCATTTGGGTCGCCCTGTGCATTGTCGGCGGGATTGTTTTAGGCAAACTCGCTCCTTCCATTGCAACCTATCTTGATAGTCTGGCCATCTACGTTGGAAAAACGCCGGTGATTTCCATTCCTATTGCTATCTGTTTGTTTTTCATGATGTATCCCATTATGGTCAAAATCGATTTCGCTGAGGTCCTTCAAGCCGGCAAGAGCGCCAAGCCCGTAGGACTGACTCTTTTCGTTAACTGGGCCATAAAGCCATTTACTATGTACGCTATATCCCTGTTTTTCCTTGGCACAGTTTTCTATACCCTTATTGGCCCAAAGGTAGTTGACCGGGTCAAGATGCCATTCGGCCTGGATTTACCCGTTGGTGCCACTTATGGCGTCGGAAAGGTAATTGAGGTCAATGGGTTGAAAGTTTTAGAGGTCCCTCTCTGGCGTAGCTATCTGGCAGGTTGTATTTTGCTCGGTATCGCCCCATGCACGGCGATGATCCTTGTCTGGGGCTATCTTGCTAAAGGCAATGATGGGCATACCCTCGTTATGGTGGCCATAAATTCATTAACAATGTTGTTACTTTATGGCCCCTTGGGTGGATTTTTGCTCGGGGTCGGCAGACTGCCGGTTCCCTGGCAAGCGCTTCTACTGTCGATTTCCATCTATGTCGCCTTGCCATTGGTTGCCGGCTACTTTTCTCGGAAATGGGTTATTGCTACTAAAGGAAAAGAATGGTTCAAAGAAAAATTTCTGCACTTTCTCACCCCAATTACCATTATTGCCTTGCTTATAACGCTGGTTCTGTTGTTTTCGTTTAAGGGTGAGGTCATTCTGTCAAACCCACTGACAATTCTCTGGATAGCGATACCACTGTTTATCCAAACGAATTTAATCTTTTGGATTGCCTATGGACTGGCAAAAATCTTAAAACTTGAATATCGCGATGCCGCCCCTTCTGCAATGATAGGAGCATCTAATCATTTTGAAGTTGCGATAGCCACCTCTACAATGTTATTCGGGTTATCTTCTGGGGCTGCTTTAGCAACGGTTGTGGGTGTACTTATTGAAGTGCCCGTAATGCTTATGCTGGTAAAGATTTGTCTAAAAACCCAGAATTGGTTTGTCGCACCTGCCGTCGAAACAGCTAAAGCATAATCAAAAAATGAGGTAAAAGATGAAGAAAATCCAGATTCTTGGTACAGGTTGTCCGAAGTGCAAAAAGCTGGCTGAAAATACCGTAGCCGCGGCAAAAGAGCTCGGCATCGAATATGAGATAGAAAAAGTAACAAAAATTAACGACATAATGAAGTTTGGTGTGATGGTTACGCCGGCTCTGGCTGTGGATGGCCAGGTCAAGGTAGTCGGAAAAGTGCCGTCAACAGATGAAATTAAGCAAATGCTTGGATAGACTTGAGCAAATCAGAAGGTGAGGTTGCAAACCGTATGGCAGGAAAAGTGACCAAAATTGTTATAGTCATTGCTTTGATTGTAGCTGTCTGTGGGATAATTATTTACAAGCATACCAAGAGCGCTGATTCATCCTCAAACAATACACAGACTGCGGTCAATGTTAGCCAGCAAAAAACGGCCGAACCGCAAAGTTCAAAAAATTTGCCGCGTCTTGTCGACCTTGGAGCCGACAAATGTATCCCCTGCAAATTGATGGCACCTATCCTCAAAGAGTTAAAGAAAGAATATGCAGGTCGGCTGGAAGTAGAATTTATTGATGTATGGAAAGACCCTGACCAAGCTAAGAGGTACGGAATAAAACTTATCCCCACGCAAATCTTCTTTGATGCTTCCGGCAAAGAACTCTTTCGTCATGAAGGATTCATCTCCAAGGAAGACATCCTCGGCAAATGGAAAGAACTTGGCATAGAACTTGGGAAAGGAACAAATAATGAAACTAATTAAATTTCTTTTGACTGCTATTATTGTCATTTCAACTATTGCGGCTATTCCTTCTTCAGCACAGAAAGTTGATTCAAACAGCGTCAAAACAGTGGAGCAACTTTATCCAAACCTGGCATCCGGATTGCTGACTTATGCCAAGGTTGCTTCTCTTCCGGAAAATATTCTACTCAGGACAGAAGGTATTGAGATAAACCGTAGGGATATTGACGAGGCAATCTCCAAACAACCGGTACAGTTTCAGCAGGAACTTAAAGACAACGCCTTTTTTGTTCTCGAGCAGGAAGCGACCGGAAAACTGCTGAAAGTTCTTGCCCGCAAACATTTATCCGAACAGGGCAAAAATACCTCGTCCATGACAGATCAACAGACGTTTCAGGTTTACTCCGAGGATTTAACTAAAGAAATCACTGTTACTGACAAGGATGTAGAAACATTTTATAAGGAAAACGAAAGTATTTTCTGTGGTACGCCTCTGGATAGTGTCCGAAAGCAGATCCAGTCTTATGTTCTGCAGGACAAGAAGCAGCGTTTCGTTGATGAATATATCAAGACTGTCGGACAGAGAATTGATATTCAGGTATCCGATAGCTGGACGAAAAGTCAGAATCAGCTTGCAAAAGACAATCCGCTGGATAAGGCAAGGTCAAACGGAAAGCCCACCCTTGCTGTCTTTAGTGCCAAAAGCTGTTGCGGGCCTGATAAAATGCTTCCTGTAATAGATAGTATTCGAGCCAGGTACAACGATAAAATTAATATCGTTTATGTTGAACCACGACAGGAACAGATACTTTCAGCTCGTTATGGAATACGTTCCATTCCCACACAAATTTTCTACGATGCAAAAGGAAAGGAAACGTTCCGCCATAGTGGCTTTTTCTCAGATACTGATATTGTTACGAAATTGAGCGAAATGGGTGTTAAATAATATGCAGGAACTCTTCACACAGTTGACCCGTGCAGTTGAGGGTGCATGGTTCATAGCCGTCGCAGCCTCATTTGCTTGGGGTGTGCTCAGTATTTTATTAAGTCCGTGTCACTTGGCAAGTATTCCCCTAATCGTCGGCTTCATTGACCAGCAGGGCAGGATGTCCACCAAACGAGCCTTTTTAATATCAGCCCTCTTTGCGGTGGGTATTTTAATCACTATAGCTGCTATTGGAATTATCACCGCCGCTGCAGGCAGAATGTTAGGCGATGTCGGTAAATTTGGTAATTACTTTGTCGCTGTAATATTTTTTGTGGTAGGTTTGATACTTTTAGATGTGATACCGATGCCCTTCAGTGGCCCAAGCCATGTCAGCTTCAAAAGAAAAGGAATACTCGCCGCCTTTGTTCTCGGCTTGGTTTTTGGCATCGCCCTGGGGCCCTGCACCTTTGCCTACATGGCACCAATGCTATGTGTTACATTCAAGGTAGCTGCCACACGTTTATTTTATGGCATGCTTCTTTTGCTAGTTTATGGCCTTGGCCACTGCTCGGTTATCGTCTTTGCAGGAACCTGTACTGAACTTGTTCAGCGTTATATGAACTGGAACGAGAAATCTAAAGGTGCGGTAATTCTTAAGAAAATCTGCGGGGTACTGGTGCTTTTAGGCGGTCTTTACCTGATTTTCATTGCCAATTAACCCGTCTGCAAAAAAATTTAGCTATATACTTGACGGCTGACCGGCAATTTTATATTGACTATCGACTACTTAATCTAATAATTTGGAAGATACCATTTAGCTATTAAATAGAAGGAGTCTATTATGAAGGTGAGAATTGATGATACCTGCACCGCCTGTGGGCTTTGTGTTGATACCTGTCCTGAGGTTTTCGAGATGGGCGACGATATGGCACAGGCTCTCGTTGACGAAGTCCCTAGCGAGCATGAGGACGCCGTTCAGCAGGCCGCTGATGAATGCCCTGTCGAAGCAATCGTCGTCGAATAACTTAACCTGACAGTTCCTTGCTCCTCCTACAAGCAGAAGTCAGAGCATCCATTATCAACCGACCAAAGTTGTTCGAGGCAAAGATTTTTAGAGCTGCTTCAGTAGTTCCGCCAGGCGAGGTAACCTTTCTGCGAAGTTCAGCTGGAGTTTCACCATTTTTATCTGCCTCTACCGCGAGCAGGCCAGCCCCTTTAGCGGTCTGTAAGACTAAATCTTTCGCTACGTCTTCGGACAGGCCTAATTCGACTGCTGCTTTTATCATTTCCTCCATTAACAGAAAATAGTAAGCAGGGCCGCTACCGCTAACTGCGGTAACTGCATCTATTAAATCTTCATCTTCGACTATAACGGCCTTGCCGACCGATGAGAATATCGACATTGCCTCATCCAGCATCGGTCTTGCCTTTTCGTTTGCGAATAATGCGCTGGCGCCTTCACTAATCAAGGCAGGAGTATTAGGCATAACTCGAATTATTGCAATATCACCTAAAATCCCGGCAATTTGGGATACTTTTATGCCCGCCGCTATGGATATAATGAGAGTATTGGATTTGATAGTACCTTTTATGCTCTGTAAGGCCTCAGCCATATTTTGCGGCTTAACACTTAAGACAAGAATGTCCACTTTTGCAGCCAACTCAGCGTTACTATTAAAGGGGACAGCTTTATATTTTTGTGCGATAAAGTTAAGCCGTTCAGCCTTAATATCACTTATGAAGATACTTCCGGGTTTATAGACTTTTGCGTTTATTATGCCCTTTATCAGGGCCTCAGCCATATTCCCGCTGCCTATAAAACCAATCATCTCCATTACTTTGCCCTTGTTAAAATTAATCCTTAATTTATAATCTTATCAGTAATTTCTTTAACCTAAATATAAAGCTAATTGAGGAAAATAGCAATGCAAAAACAAGCTGAATTCCAGGACGCAATTAAAACAAAATATCCGGAACAGGTGGTAATCGCCATCGCCAAGGATAAAGCCGGCCGAGCTAATCCAGTTACACTGGGCTGGACAATGATAGCTTCGGGCACTCCGCCGATGATGGCCATAGCCGTCGCAAAAAAACACTATTCTATCGAGACTATCAAGCATTCAAAATGCTTTACGATTGCGTTTCCGTCCTCAGAGATGGCTGATGCTGCACTTTTCTTCGGCTCGAAATCCGGCAGAGACGTTGATAAATTTGCCGAGTTCGACTGTAAAACTGAACCTGCCAAAGCGATTGATTCGGTATTGCTTAGCGATGCCGTGGCAAATTTCGAATGCACGTTGGAGTCGGAGGCAGAAGCGGGCGACCACATAATTTTTGTCGGAAAAATCGTTGCCTCTCATACCAATACTACACCGAAAAGGCGACTTTACACCATCGGCACAGGGCACAAATTAGGGGCAGTGTAATTTGCGATTTTCGATTTACGATTGGCGATTCCACCACACGAATGGTGGGTAAACTTTTGTATTGTGATGGAAGTAAGTATGGTGTTCCTATATTTCCTTTCACAGTTCATGCATAAAAAACTAAGGAGATTGTTTTGGGTCCAGATATTGAACGATTAAAGAAACTCATAAAAGCGTTTGCTGACCCCTTGGAAGGAGTTGATACTATCTATCATTATACCTCTGCGGAAGGTCTCCGAGGGATTATAGAAAGCAGTGAAATATGGCTGACCAATACCGAATTTGTCAATGACAAAACAGAGTGCAAGGTTTTGCAGAAAGAAAAAGAACAGTTCAGCAACAGGGATTTTTCCAATGAATATGTAAAAGAGTGGTGGGAACATTTCAGAAAGAATTCAGGTAATGACAATACAAAGTATATTGCCTCTTTCAGTAAAATCGGTGATTCTCTTGAGCAGTGGCGTGCTTATGGTAATTTCTGCATCGGATTCAAGGTCGAGAAATTAAAAAAAGCGGGGTTTTACTTATTCGAGTGCGTTTACGATGTAGAAGAAATCAAAAGCTGGATACTTGAAAAAGCAAAACTACCAGAATGGGAATTGGCACAGCCCAATAAGACAAAAGTAATCAAAAATGGGCATACTACGACAACCTCCTATTATGAAGAAAGAGATTCTGCAGCGTCTACCTTGTTGTTTAATGCTTCTAAGAAACTTAAGGATAAACATTATCAGAATGAAAGAGAAGTTCGGTTAATTGCGATATCCCACCACTCATGGGGATTTTATGAGAACAGCCCTTCGATGTTTGAGAAAGACCCTCCGATATATTTTCGAATTCATCCTGTTCTGAAAGCTCCTGTACCCTACGTCAAATTCTTTATTCCAGATGAGGAAGAGCAAGAAACCGAGAAAGAAGAAGAAAATAAAACGGAGAGGGAGGTGAAAGAGAAAAAGCTGAAAAAGGAGATGAATCAGAAGCGGAATCTTTTGCCAATTAAAGAGGTTATCGTTGGTCCTATGGTGCATCAGGAAGAAGCAAAGGTTGCGTGTGAAATACTCTTACGTGAAAGAGGGTATAAAGATATCCCGGTGGCTGCTTCAGGAATCCCTTATCGAGGATTTTGAATCATAGAGAGGTTTTATTCCATGCGGAAAGAGTAAATGTCGGTGAACACCGACCCCTGGGTCGAGGACGGGGATTAGCCGGTCAATAGCTCGAATTCTTCACTGCTTAGGGATTGTCTTAATTTTTGCAGGGCAATTAATTCAATTTGTCGGACCCTTTCTTTGCTCAGGCCGAGTTCTTCGCCGATTTGCTTGAGGGTTTTTGTCTTCTTTTTTATCGGCAGTCCAATCGGCCCAAAACGATTTAGGATTATATACTGCTCGCGTTCGGCAAGCTCGTTCTTTATAACCTGGGCCAGGCTCTGCCTTGCCCGCTCAAAAGCTGCAAAATCCACGGCCTCTTTAGTCCTCATATCACGCTGGATATTTGCCAGCGATGCTGCTCTTTTCCAACCAGGTTCTGTAGTCTTACCGGATACTTTTGCGTACTCTTTGGCTATATTCAATGAGGCACGCCTGCTGAATCGAAAACCCATTGTGTAATCGAATTCCTCAACTGCATTGATTAATGCGAAATTACCCCTGCTTACAAGTTCCGGAAAGCTCGCCCCACTTCTAACATGTTTGCTTGCAATGCTCACGATAAGTCGAAGGTTGGCTTCGATTATTGTTCTTCTAATATCCTCGGCTTCTGTCAGGTATTTTTCTATCTCTTTTAGCTGTGCGCTCGAGACACGATTAAGTTCTATACTGGTTCTTTTTCTGCAAGCCAGGTATTTCAGGTAATTATATCTGCGAAAAAGTTCAACTTCGCGTTCCCTGTTGAGCACAGGGGCGTCCTTCAGTATCTGCAGGTACTCCGGCAGCAGGTGCTCCCCGAATAATTCAAAAGGTTTAATTCCCTTGCCTGTGGTTTTCTTTTTCACATCGATTGGCTTTGCGAGGATTTTTTCGCCGGCGTCTTCTTCGAGAAACTCATCGCTGGCAACAAATTCGATTCTTTTGGCCAAAAGTACCCTCGCTCTTCTTATGTTTATAATACGGTATATCGAACTTTTACTGCGATTAAATCGCCTCATCAACTCTTTGCTGCCGCAACCTTGTTTATATAGCTTGTAGATTTCAGCGGCCTGAGCCGATTCGACTACTCCGGAAGCTTTCTTGAAAATTGTCTTTTCCGGATGGGCCTTTTCGTAGTTTAGCAGTGTGTACCTGACGGTTTCATGGGCTTTATCAGTTTTAGCTGCTATTCTGTTCATGATTTGGTGGCGGGAAAGTCCCGTGGTAGCAGCAAGCTTAATGGCCTGCTTTATAATTTGCTGTTTTTGCTTATCTGTCATTCGCCCGAAGGTTTGTGCCTTGGCGGTAAGGTCAGGATTTGACCTGGCAAATTTATCCACCCTCGATTGCAGAAAACCGAAGCATTTTTTACCATCATTGAATATAAATTTTCTTGCAATCAGGCCTCGTTTTCGCCAGCGGTGGATTGTTTTTGTTGAAACGTTGAAGATTTTTGCAAGTTCTTCAATAGTATAAACCTTTTCGCTTTGTTCGGAGGCAGATTGGGCAATCTGGCCACTCAGCTTGGAGATAAAAAACCGCAGGTCTTCAGCAAGCTCATCACCCTTTATAATCTGCTGGGCTGTCTCGCCTTTAGGATGGAAAGCTGTAATACGAAAGCATACGAACTCAAAAGGATAATCCTTGTCCTTATCGATAACCTCAAAAAGTTTCTCAGCAGCATCGAGCTGTTTTCTGCGTCTGCTTTGGGGCGCAAATCGAAGCTGCATCAACAATTGCGATATATTTTGATTCTTTATTCCTCGCATAGTTACACTTTTATCATTTCTGTATCGAATCCCTCACAATAAGAAAGCTTACCTAACGGAACAGGAGGGATTCCGGCCTTCGGCGGACAAGCCCTGCCTTCGGCCTTGAACCCAAATTTGCTCCGCAAATTTCCATAGGGGCTCTGCCCCTCTGGCGTCCCCTTCGACTTCGCTCAGGGTCCTGTCACCCCAACGACTTGGGAGAGCTTCTCCCCCAAACCCTCTCGGGTTCGAATCCCTCAACAACGGCTTGCCAGGGCATAGCTCACAGATGTTTACTTGGATTTTTGACGTCCGGCTTTGTCTCAAGCGACTACGCCGCGACGTTCTTCGCTCACAACAATCGTCGCGAGCGAAGAACGGAGCAGGAGGGATTCGAACCCCCGTTACCCGAAAGGGTAAAACGGTTTTCAAGACCGTCGCCTTAAACCGCTCGGCCACTGCTCCAAATTCTTACACAATCTGCTTTTAACACAATCGAACCAAATATAATCTCTTTAAGCAGATTTGATGACTATTTTATTGATGAAAGTCCCGTTTTGCAAGTGGATTCAATGAATATCGAAAACCCAATTTCTATTTGCGATTCATTCGCAGGAATTATTTGTCCACATACAGCTTATTTGGTAAACTTCTGCTTGAACACTGGAAACCGTAAGGAGAGTATTATGTTTATAGTAAATGTTTTTGTCCATGTTAAGCCCGACCAGATTAAATCCTTCAAGACCACCTCTCTTGAAAATGCCCGCAGCAGCATTCAGGAGCCCGGTATTGCCCGATTCGATGTCATTCAACAACAAGACGACCAGACGCGCTTTGTATTAGTCGAGGTCTATCGCACAAAAGATGACCCGGCTAAGCACAAAGAGACCGCGCATTATCAGAAATGGCGAGATACCGTGGCGGATATGATGGCTGAACCACGCAGCAGTATTAAATACAACAATGTGTTCCCGGATGAAAATGGCTGGGGTTAGCAGACGAGATTTGCTTTGAGTGAGAGTTGTTATGAGATTTGAATTTGCGACCGCTACGCGAATTATATTCGGTCCCGGAACAATCAAAGAAGTTGCACCTTTAGCAGCAGAGATGGCAGGCCCCAGCGACTCCCGTCGCAAGACGGGGCTGCGGGGAAATCGTGCTTTTGTTATTACTGGCCGGACCACCGAACGCGCTGAGCCGATTCTTGAACAGCTAAATAAACACGCAATTGAATATGTTACTTTCAACGTGCCTTCTGAGCCGACAACAACTATGATAAAGCAAGCTGTTGAACGAGCCCGCAATAACAAAAGCGATTTGGTTATCGGCATCGGTGGTGGCAGCGTCCTGGATACAGGCAAAGTAGTTGCAGCGATGTTGACAAACACCGGCCAACCGGCCGATTATCTGGAGATTGTGGGTCTCGGTAAACCCATCACTCAAAGCCCCGTACCTTATATCGCGATACCAACTACAGCTGGAACAGGAGCTGAGGTTACACGAAATGCCGTAATTGGCGTACCCGAACACAAAGTCAAGGTAAGTATGCGAAGTCCAATGATGCTGCCCCGCTTAGCGGTGGTTGACCCGGAACTGACTTATTCGATGCCGCCATCCGTAACCGCCAGCACCGGTCTGGATGCCCTCACTCAACTTATGGAAGCCTTCGTTTCGAATAAGGCAAATCCGATGATAGATGGTATCTGCAGAGAGGGATTGAAAAGGGCTGGACGTTCCTTGTTAACGGCTTATGAAGACGGCAGCAACCGGGATGCCCGCCAGGATATGTCACTGGCGAGTTTGTTTAGCGGATTAGCTCTGGCTAACGCCGGATTGGGAGCCGTACATGGTTTTGCCGGCCCATTAGGCGGTGTGATTTCTGCTGCCCACGGGGTGATATGCGCCCGGCTGTTGCCGTTTGTTATGCAGGCCAATGTGAAGGCATTGCAGAGCCGTGCCGACAGCTCCCCTGCATTAGCCCGGTATGACCAGATAGCGCAGTTTCTGACCGGCAATGTCAGGGCAAAGGCAGCTGATGGCCTCAAATGGGTGCAGGATATCTGCCTGCAATTAAAAGTGCCGCCGCTGTCTGAATCTGGATTGAAAGAGCAGGATTTCCCAGCCGTCATAGCAAAAGCCCAAAAGTCAAGCAGTATGAAAGGTAATCCTATTGCATTGACCGAAGACGAACTGATTTCAATCCTGAAGAAAAGCCAATAACATTTCTGCCGCAGCCAGCGGTCAATTGCCACCGCCGGCTGGGTTCTCTAACAGGACAAAAAGAAAAAGGGCTGTGAACTAAATTGCTCACAGCCCTTTTCGTTATGCAAGTTGACACGCCTTTGCTACAGCGATGTCTATTCGCAATTCCCTACTCCTAACTAACTTTCAAAAATTAAACTCTCCTAATTTTAAGGTACTCATCAAAGTCTTACACTTCGTCTCTTGGCAGACTTACGGCGGAGTAATCCAGAAGTTGTATGGCCCCGTTATAATTGGGGCCTGGTCGCACGGCGGCACCCCTGGGTCCTTCACGAAGAAATACGTTCTGAAGATAGTCAGGTCAAGTGCCTGCACACGCCACAACGTAGTCTTTCTATGGCCAAGGTCGGCACAGATACCATTTGGTATCGCGGCCAGCTCAGGATCCTTCTTGAAAAATGCCGCCCTGAAAAGAGCCAGGTCAAGTGACTGAACGCGCCATAACGTAGTCTTCTTGCCGTTTATATCACCACGGCACTGGTACTTGTAGCACCAGCAGTTGGGATAGCCCCAAGCAACCCAGTCAGCGTACTCCGGGGGGCCGGCGTTGCCACCAATCAGGCATTCCTGAGTGGTCAGCTCAAACGCCATATCCCACGAGCCTTCCAGATTCATAATCGGTTCACCTGCTTCAAACGGTTGACCAATAACAGGAGCAGTGGGCTGCCAAATCCTTATCGCATCGTCGTTGAAGAAGTGCGGACGAGTCTTCCAGCCCCAGTACCACATCTCCGGCTGAACTTCATAAACGGCCGCAATGCTAATCCAGTAGATTGCATTTTCGTTCGGGTCCTGCCAAAACCAGTTTGCATCCGGCAACTGCAGGTTATACTTAAAGCAAGTATCCGGCGGATATTGCGGGTGAACGTCGAAGCCGACAAACTGTTCGTCCACTTCGTTCATATCGGCGAGATACTCCCAAATCATCATACCCGGATGGCTCCATGGCTGGTCAACTCCTGCCGGTACGTCTGTCCAGATACCGATGTGGAATCCCATCAGTGGAAATGGAGATGGCATAGGTTCGGTCCACCCATAATATGAGCCCCACCAGTGAACGTCCGTAACAGGACGCTGGTCATTGCAGGGCCAGTCATCGGCCACAATCTGCATCCAGCCGTATATCGATGGCTCATCCCAGCCGTAGTACTCACCCGGTCCTAACTCTTCCGGCGGCTGTGACCACTTGTAGAGCACTTCTTCCTCTTCTTCGATAGTAACTTCGTGGTCTTCGACCTCACCATCCAGCGCAAGACCGGTAGGACTGCCGGTACCCTGGCTGCTTATTCGGCAGCGGGCAAAGGTCTGGCCGACCACTGAGCCAATCGGCGCCGTCACCGGTATTGCACTCAATCCGGAGCCCAGCATGCCGCCGAACACTAATTCACCTGCGTCGTTCCAGCTACCATTGCCGTTAAAATCTATCCACAGCTCAACAAATCCGCCGAGACCTGTGGGTTCATAAACCTCAATGATAATGTATGCCGGTATGCCCTGAGTCAAGGTCGGAATTGTCACACCGTCCTCATCGTCATTACCGTCGTTGTCATCGCCTAATGCCTGCGGGTCGGGTTGGCCGTCACCTTCAGGGTCGGGCATATCGTCAGCAAGGCCAAGCCACAGCAGACCACCAATGATGTGTCGTGCGCCATCGTTAGCAAGAAGCGTCGGATAGGGCGGGTCATTGGCATCGCCGAAGTCAAGCTCCTCTACAGGCTGCTCAGCATCGGGGTCAGTGAACAGGATAAACGACATATCCGCACTGGCTTCTGTTCGGTCGAATACTTCATACCATTGCCACTGTTCGCCATCCTCTATAATCGGCCAGCCGAAAACGGCATCGTCATTGTACACGTGCTCATGGAGCGTCCAACCCCATTGGTACTCCGGATAATGTTCCACGTAAGCAGCCACAATCATCAGCCAATAAACCGCTTCGTCTTCTTCCTGCCAGAACCACTCGTCCTCTGGCAGACGCACCGAATAACGGAAAACAGATTCATAACCAAGCTGCTCCGGAATAGGTATCTCGGGATGCTTATCGTAGCCGACTAATACCTCATCGTAATCATACGCATTGTAATCCCAAATCATCTCACCGGGATGACTGTACGAGCCGGCAACATTTGGATCAGCCGGGACATCCGTCCAGATAGAAATCCAGAAGTAAGCCGGCGGTTCAGGACGCATTGTCGGCCCATGGCAGGGTATGTAGGTATAGCCAAGGTAGGAACCCCACCACGCGAGAGCTGTTATTGGCCTGTTGCTATCGCAGGGCCAATCATCAGCAACCGCCTGCAACCAGTCCAGCCCCTCCGGCCATAATACCATTTCACTTGGCACATCTTCATAGTGTGGCCATTGTCGGATGCCGCAATAATATTGCTCCCACTTGATGTAGTTCGGGTCGGTATCGAGCTCAAAGGTCATATCCATGCTTTCCCCATAAGGGTCTTCAATCGGCCACATCCAGTTGTTGTATGGGTCTACAATTAAACCCGGCTCAAACGGTTCGTTAACCTCGAATACTATAGCATCATCCATCCAGCTCCACGGCCTTGTCTTCCAGCCCCACGGGTACTCGATGAACTCCTCACCCGGCTCATATACCGCCGCGATACTCATCCAGAAGACACTATCCTGGGTTAAATCGTTGAAATCAAACTGCCAGAACCACTCTTCCGGCTCTAATTGCAGGTTATACTGGAAGCAAACATCGTTAGGGAAGTAGTAGTGGTAGAAATCCGTGCCGACCTCATTGATATCAACCCGATTAGCATCCACTTCAATCTGCCAGAGCAAAACTTCTGGATAACTGAAGCCGGGTTCAAGAGGACTTGCAGGAACATTGGACCAGAAGCATATCTTCCAGCCAATAGGAAGAATATCCGGCATTGTTCCAGGGTATATCCAGTCCCAGTATGAACCCCACCAGTGTACGCTTGTTATGGGCATAGTGCCCAGACATCTAAAGTCATCTGCAACAATATGCCAGTATTGCGGTTCCACCGGGTCTCGCAGAGATATTTCGTCCCAGCCGCAATATTCCGGTATTGTGCTGGTAGGGTCAATCTCGATAGGCGGCTGAGACCACTTCGAGTGCTCAATCAGCTGTTTCTTTTCCTCCCTGCCTTCACCGGTAATCATAAACGCCAGGTCCATCGACATCCCCTCGAATGGATGCCCGTAACCGTAAGGATAAATCAGCTCTTCCCAACCCATGAAACCTGGCCAAACCGCATCATCGTTCCAGTGGTCTAACGAGGTTTTCCATCCGAAGTACGCTTCATCATGCGGCATGGCACCCACTAACAGCCAGTAAACGACCGGCTCTTCGGGTGTGCCCTGCTGGATGAATGCTTCGCAAGGGTCGATGTAAAAATCGTACTTGTAGCATTTAGTATCACCAAAGGGCTCATACATCTCGCATGGCATGTAGTAGCCCTCATACAAATCCTGAGCATAAAGACTCGCAGTAAATGTACCCTGGGGGAAGAACCGCCCCCAAAGAAACTCATTTGGTTCTGACCAGCCGGAAGGACCCATCGGATTATCACTCCAGATTTCTATAAAGAAATCCATCGCAGTTGGGTCACCCAAAGGCAGGTAATCGTTGAACCATGAGCCCCAGATGTGCACGTCGAGAATTGGTCCGCTCGTGGTGCATCGGAAATCGTCAGCAGCGGGGCCACACCAAGTTATATCCACGTCGACGCCTGTATCATTAAGGTCGGGAAGCTGCTCCCACTTAATACCGGGTTCTGGCTCTTCCTCATCGCTGGTAATCACAAAGGCCAGGTCCATCGACATCCCCTCAAATTGATGCCCGTAACCGTAAGGATAAATCAGCTCTTCCCAACCCATGAAACCCGACCACACCGCATCATCGTTCCAGTGGTCTAATGAGGTCTTCCAGCCGAAGTTTGTCATTCCATCATACGGCATGGCACCTACAAGCAGCCAGTAAACAACCGGCTCACTGGGCGTGCCCTGCTGGATAAATGCTTCGCAAGGGTCAATGTAAAAATCGTACTTCCAGCACATGCTATCACCATAGGGCTCATACATCTCGCATGGCATGTAGTAGCCCTCATACAAATCCTGAGCATAAAGACTGGCATTAAATTCACCCTGGCTGAACAACCGCCCCCAAAGAAACTCATTCGGTTCTGACCAGCCGGAAGGACCCATCGGATTATCACTCCAGATTTCTATAAAAATGTCCATCGCAGTTGGGTCACCAAAAGGCATCGAATCGTAGAGCCATGAACCCCAGATGTGCACGTCGAGAATTGGTCCGCTCGTGGTGCACAGGAAATCGTCAGCAGCGGGGCCACACATGCTTATATCCACATCGATGCCTGTATCGTCAAGGTCCGGCAACTGCGGGTAGTGCATCTTGTGACCATCGCCCGGATTCCAATCGCCCAATGCGACAGATGCGCCAACAAACAATGTCAGCACACAAACTAATAACAATTTCAGCTTAAAATCTTTCATAATTGAAACCTCCTAAATAATAATATCATGAGCTAAATACAGAGTACAAAAGCACAGTAAATATACAGAATTGAATCTCCTCATAATTAAGTCCTCCACAAAAACCCTAACTCAACATAACTCGTGCTTCGCAGAGTAATAAAAGACTCACGCGGTTATCGCCACGAGAGCTTGTTGTCCTTCATTCTGCGCGCAAAGTATAAGCACTATTCTTCCTGCCGTACAGAAAAGCGAAAAATGAGAAAAAACATATACATCACTTCCGCTCCCCACTATTCGCTAAATCCATTATATCGCGATAATTAAATATATCACTTTAAGCCTGGCTAATCAACGAAAAAAACCAGCAAAATCAGAAAAATCTATAGCAATAATAGTATTTTTTTCTCAAATTCAGGAAAATCCTTGCTATCAGGCAAATATCCACATACGGCTATTGGATTCAGCTCTATTTTTTGTATGTTTTTTGGGGGTTGTAGACCTTTTCTGCGATAAATTCCAGCATCTTGCCGGTACCCTTCTTCAACGCACGGTAAAAGCAGCTTTGATAGCCAACATGGCATTGGCCGGCTTCGACAGATACTTTAAGAAGCAGACAGTCCTGGTCGCAATCGACGAGTATTTGCCGGACTTTTTGAAAATGGCCGCTTTGCTCGCCTTTCTTCCATAATTTTTGCCGCGACCTGCTAAAGTACACGGCATAGCCGGTTTGAATAGTCAGGTCAAGTGCCTGGCGATTCATAAAAGCTGCCATCAGAACCTGCCCCGTCTCTGCATCCTGAGCTATGACCGGTATTAGGCCGGTGTCATCGAATTTCGGAATAAATTCCAAACCTTCTTCGATATCTTTTTTTGTAGCCACCTTGTTACTCCAATGAATTTTTTTCTATTTACTATTGACTATTATTTTTCTTTTCAACATTTCAATAGTCAATTATCAATTTACGTGTTATTATCTGCAAAAACAAGTCATAATTTGTGGAAACTTGCTTTAATGGCCGGTGCTAAAGAAAGAAAGACAAAGCTTTTATTTGTATTGTTCCGCATTTGCTTTGTTATTGCAGGGATTACTCTGGCGGTTATCTGGGCCAGCCAACAGCAAAGATGGCGAAAATTAACAGAAATTAAACCGGCGATTTTTGCGTGCTCACTGGGCATCTTTATTATAGCTCAGATTATAATCGGATTGCGCTGGTGGCTTCTGCTAAGGTCTCAATCAATATTAATACCGTTTTTCTCTGCAGTGAGACTACATTTTTTGGGATTGTTCTACAATAATTATATGCCTGGCTCTGTCGGAGGCGATTTGATTCGGGCCTGGTATATTACCAAGCATACAGATAAAAGGTTCGAGGCAGCTTTATGCGTGTTTGTCGACAGGGTCGTTGGATTATTGAGCACGCTTATAATAGCCATTTTTTTCTATACGCTTTTTTTAAGAGGTGAGACTCTTGGCATAGGCGCTCGGAAGAATCTCGGTTTTCTAAACTCTATTAAAGACCACAGGTTGATTCTTATTTGGCCGTTTGTCTTTATAGCATTGATTTTCTTCGGCCTTTTGTTGCACGGGAAAGGCCGGGCGATGCTGAAAAAAATTTGTTTGTATATCAGCAACCGTGCGTTAATGACGGTTCAAAAGTTCAACAAAGCCATCCTTCTTTACTGCAAAAAACCTCTTACTTTGCTGGCTGCATTCGGATTAACTGTTTTTTTACAGCTTATGACAATCACCGGTTTCTGGTTTATTGGGCAAAGTCTTGGTATTACAGCGAGCATCAAATATTACTACGTTTTTTTCACACTGACGTGGGTATTAGGGGCTGTTCCAGTCAGCATAGGCGGCGCTGTCGTGGTGGAAGGGATGCTAATGGTGCTGTTTATTAAGTTTGCCGGCGTTGCAGAGAACGATGCTTTTGCTCTTGCTCTTTCTCAGAGATTTGTCTGGATGATTGCTTCTCTGCCAGGAGCTCTGATACATTTGATTGGCGCACACCTGCCAAAATAACCGGCCAGTTAAACTCATTTACCACAGAGGATTCAAAGAATCGATGGTTAATTATAAAATAAACCTGCTTTGGCAACTTCCGCGCCCTTGTTGCTAAAAATATAACCAGCCAAAGAAAACGAAAATCATTGTCAATTCTCCTATACGCCTTACTTTAGTTTTGCCTTGTCTTTGGGCCTAATCAATGCTATATGTTTGGATTATGGCGACGAAAATAGCAGTTCCAATAGCTGCAGAAAATCCGGACGAGGCAAAAAAGCAAATCAAAGCAGCCCTGGCAGCAGGGGCCGAGATGCTCGAATTGCGAAGCGATTACCTCGAAGACTTAAGTGTTGATATGGTTAACAATCTCGTTACCGAAGTGAAAAAGGCCAGCCGAAAAAAAGTGCCTATCATTGTAACCTGCCGGGACAAAAAGCAAGGCGGAGCAAGAGAATATCCTGACCGATTACGAACTGATGTATTAGCAGGCGCACTAAAAGCAGGCGCCGAATTTGTTGATTTCGAATACGAAAAATTCCGCTTTGTAGAAAACCAGGAGAGACTGCAGAAAGGGTTATCGCAGAACCCAAAGGCACGGCTGATTCTGTCAGCTCATAATTTCGAGACAAGATTTGATAATATCAGGAAAGTGTATCGCAGTATCCTGACAGTCTCTCCGGCGGCGATACCCAAACTTGTATATACGGCAAATCATATCAACGACTGCTTCGAGGCCTTCGATCTGCTGCACAAAACAAGTGGAGAACGAATCATCTTCTGCATGGGAGAGGCAGGGCTAATAAGCAGAATCATCGCAAAAAAATTGGGAGGCTTTTTCAGCTTCGCCAGCATAGACGATAAAACTGCAACTGCACCAGGACAGCTAACAATCGAGCAATTGAAGAAATTATATCACTTCGATTCGATAAACCCCGATACGGAACTTTTCGGCGTGATAGCCGAGCCGGTGGGGCACTCGCTTAGTCCTGCGATTCATAATGCGTGCTTTGCAAACAAAAATATGAATAAACTGTATTTGCCGCTGCTGGTAAAAGGCGGGCAAAGTGAATTCGATTTGTTTTTGAACAACGTCATTGTGAGAAAATGGCTGAGCTTTCGCGGCTTTAGCGTGACGATTCCGCATAAACAAAACGCCCTCAGTTACGTTAGAACAAAACAGGGTTTTATAGAACCGTTAGCTGAAAAAATCGGAGCGGTTAACACTCTGGTCATAAAAGGCGATGAGAAACTGGCCGGATATAACACCGATTACGCTGCTGCTTTGGATTCAATCACTTCTGCATTAAAAATTGACAGAGCTGGTTTGAAAGGGCTGCCGGTTGCAGTCATCGGCGCCGGTGGTGTCGCAAGAGCGATAGTGGCAGGTCTTAGTGACGCAGGCGCAAAAATCAAAATCTATAACAGAACTATCCGGAAGGCAGAGAGACTTGCTGCTGAATTTGATTGTGAATTTACCGGGCTGGATGATTTGCAAAATTTAGATGCAAAACTGGTTATAAACTGCACCAGCGTTGGAATGCACCCCAATGTTGACGCAACGCCCTTACCTGAAGGATACCTGAAAAAGGATATGGCGGTTTTTGATACGGTCTATAATCCCGCTGAGACTTTGCTCTTAAAACAGGCAAAGAAAAAGAGATTAAAAAGGATTGACGGCCTATCGATGTTTGCAAACCAGGCCTTGGCACAATTTAAGCTCTTCACCGGAAAAAACGCCAACGCAAAACTTATGCGAAAAACCATTGCTAATTGCCTGTCTCGCAAAAAACCCATATAATATTTTTATCACCGATGAAGATGCAGAATTTGCATTTGCCTGACCATCAAACTATGCCAAGGTTTTATTCTTGACAGCCTAAAGAGGCCTTGATAAAAAGAAGCATAGATTTAGTAAGTTAAAGAGAAAATATAGCTTTGCTATGCGTAGCCCTCTCGCCTCCGGCGAAGCCTTTGGCGGAGCTGGGTCGCAGAGCATAGAAGGGAGTTAAATTATGGCAAAAACAAAGAAAACCCCAGAAGAGAATTCCGGAGGCGGTGACCAGCCGGAACAACCCAAAGAAGGCCAACAAGGACAACCGAGCGAAGAAGTCAATAAGGATGCTCGTATGTGGGCGATGTTGTGCCATTTATTGGCTATTTTTACCGGCTTTATAGCACCCCTGATTATCTGGCTGATAAAGAAAGACGAGGACCCCTTTATCGATAACCAGGGTAAAGAGGCGCTGAATTTCCAGATTACAGTGGCTATAGCAATGGTTGTTTCGTGGTTACTCCTTTTTGTCGTCATTGGGTGTTTTCTTATGCCAGCAGTGTGGATAGTAGATATAGTCTTTTGCATTCTCGCCACTATAAAAGCCAACAGCGGCCAAGCTTATCGCTATCCGGTTAGTATCCGATTTATTAAGTAAGAAACCCCCGACCCCCAGCCATTCGACTTCGCTCAGGGCAGGATTACCGGCGACGGCTAAACAAAACCCCGCGTAAAACGTGGGGCTAAATAATTTTATCTCATCGCAGTTTACCTAGGCAACATCGCAATGCACTTGCAAAATTGCTGTCAGTTCGATATTGTAGCGTAAATGGCAGCAAAATCGCGTAAGAGCAAAGGCCGGCAGCAACCCAAAACAGTTAATAAAAAGGCCTATCGAAATTTCGAGCTTATCGAGAAGTTCGAGGCGGGTCTGGAGCTGTTGGGAACAGAGGTCAAATCGCTCCGGTCTGGTCAGGCTGACCTTTCCGGCTCATACGCAAGGGTTGAAAACGAGCAGTGTTGGCTGGTCGGTGCAAAAATCACCCAATACCAGCAGGCAGGCGCAGCCGGCCACGAGCCGGAAAGAAAAAGGAAACTGCTGCTGCATAAACGCGAAATCCTAAAAATAAGGACTAAACTTGAGCAGCGAGGTTTTACCCTCGTGCCTCTTCAAATTTATTTCAACGACAGAGGATTTGCGAAAATAGAAGTGGCCCTTGCCAGAGGAAAAAGACAGTACGATAAACGAAGGTCAATCACCGAACGTCAGCAAAGGCAAGACATCGAAAGAGATACGAAAAAATACCGAAAGCAATAAGGATAAAAGAACTGCGAGGTGTACAATTATGGCTGAAGAAGAGAAAAAAGAAGAAAAAAAGATTATAATTGACGAGGACTGGAAGAAAGAAGCTCAGAAGGAAAAAGAGATTTTAGCTGCGCAGGAGGAAGGCGAGAAAAAACCCGACGAGGAAGGTACACACCGCGGGCCTTTGCCGGAGGGGAATTTTGCCGCGCTGGTAAGCATGCTTACCACGCAGGCATTATTTGCTATGGGCGTGCTGCAAGTAAAGGGGCAGGAACCAAGAGAGCCGGATTTGGAGCTTGCAAAGTACCAAATCGATATGCTCGAGACGCTGCGGGAGAAGACCAAAGGCAACCTGACCGAAGCAGAAGAGAAGGTCCTTGAGAATACTCTCAACGAGCTTCATATGGCCTACGTTAAGGTCGCAGGGTAACGAGGGATGATAGACGAGGGTCGATAGACGATTATTCTGAATTTTATCTTCTGATTAATGGGTTAATGACATTGGCAGATGTTTTAGAGCAAATAATCATCGATAAGAAAGCTGAGGTTGAGCTTCGCAAATCGCAGCTTGGCATTGAGCAGCTTAAAGAAAAGATTCGCCCGATGCGCAAGTGCCGCAACTTCTATAAAGCGGTTACCAGGCCGAACAGCCGAGGCATAAACGTAATAGCAGAGGTGAAAAAGGCCTCGCCGTCTGCAGGGGTTATTTGCGAGAATTTTGACCCTGTGGCAATAGCGCAAAGTTATAAAAAATGCGGGGCTGATGCAATCAGCGTTCTTACAGATGAGAAATATTTTCAAGGTCGGCTCGAATATATAGAGCAGATAAAAAAGGCGGTTGATTTACCTGTCCTGCGAAAAGACTTCATCATTGACCTGTGGCAGGTGTATGAATCGCGTGCCGCCGGCGCAGATGCAATACTGCTGATAGCCGAGGCGCTAAAGCCCGGCGAATTGATGGATTTCATGATAGCTGCAGCCGAGTTGACACTAACCGTCCTTTTGGAAGTTCACCAGGCCGATACAATACTTGCTGTACGCAGTATGATTGGTTTTCCCAAAAAGGGCTATAGCGTTCTCGGAATAAACAACCGCAACCTTAAAACAATGAAAGTGGACTTGAACACAACCAGCCGTTTAGCGGAACTGCTCGAAAATAAAAACGAACTCGTAACCGAAAGCGGGGTAAAAACACGAGACGATGTCGAAAAGCTAAAAGACATCGGCGTTAGAGCGGTTTTGATTGGTCAGGTGCTGTGCGAAAGTGATAATATCGAAGCGAAGTTTAAAGAGTTATTCGGCTGACAATTTGGAAAATCGAAGGAAGGTTTAATATTATGAATATACTGCTTTATTTGCTTTTGGGTCTTGTTACCGGTGTTTTTAGTGGTTTAATCGGTATAGGCGGAGCGATAATTATTATACCCTGCCTGGTTCTTTTGTTCGGATTGTCACAACATACGGCACAGGGTACGACGCTGGCCCTGATGGTACCGCCTATTGGTCTTCTTGCTGCCTGGATTTATTACAAGCATGGCTATGTGGATCTGAAAATAGCTGGCCTTATATGTCTGGGCTTTTTCATAGGAGGCCTGTTAGGGGCCAAATTCGCACTTAAAATCCCGGATGAGCTCTTACGAAAAATCTTCGGCGCAGTACTACTTTTCACATCTTTGAAGATGATTTTCTTCAAATGAAAAACCCACAAATTGCTAATTAGGTTCTACTATTTAGAAACCTGCTTATTTCCCCTTCTGCGATTTCTGGATTTTTGCCCAGGTGTCTTTAAGGGTAACCGTGCGGTTGAATACGGGTTTGCCGGGAGAGCTGTCGGGGTCAACGCAGAAATAGCCGAGCCGTTCGAATTGGAAACGATTTGGCGGTTTTGCATCTTTTAAGGATGGCTCAACAAAACAATCCGTCAAAACTTCCAGAGAGTTTGGATTCAGGTTGGATGTGAAATCCTTACCTTCTTCCGTATCGTCCGGATTTTGCTTTGTAAACAAATGGTCGTAAAGACGTACTTCGGCTTTGAGTGCGTGTGGGGCGGAGACCCAGTGCAAAGTAGATTTGACCTTTCGGCCATCTGGAGCGTCACCGCCTCTTGTAGCCGGGTCATAGGTGCAGTGCAGCTCGATAATTTGGCCATTTGCATCTTTAACGATGTCCTTGCAGGTAATAAAATATGCGTATCGCAGTCGAACCTCCCGGCCGGGAGCAAGACGGTAGAACTTTTTGGACGGCTCTTCCATAAAATCGTCCTGCTCAATATAAAGCTCCCGCGAGAAAGGAACATTCCGTGTGCCGGCAGCGGGGTCCTCGGGATTATTTATAGCTTTAAGCTCTTCAACCTTATTTTCAGGATAGTTATCGATAATTACTTTGAGCGGCTTGAGAACAGCCATAACGCGTGCAGATGTTTTGTTCAAGTCCTCGCGGAGGCAGTGCTCCAATAGTGCGATGTCAATAGTACTATTGAATTTGTTGATGCCGATGACCCTGCAGAAGTTTCTGATAGCCGCCGGTGAGTAGCCGCGTCTTCGCAGACCGCTAATGGTCGGCATTCGTGGGTCGTCCCAGCCGCTGACAAGGCCTTTCTGCGCCAACTGCTGGAGTTTGCGCTTGCTCATTACGGTGTAAGAAAGATTGAGGCGGGCGAATTCTATCTGCTGGGAATGGAAAATACCTAACTGCTCGAGAAACCAGTCATACAAAGGCCGATGGTTTTCAAATTCGAGTGTGCAAATCGAATGGGTGATGCCTTCGATGGAATCTTCCAATCCGTGTGCCCAGTCATAAGTTGGATAAATGCACCATTTGTCAGATGTGCGTGGATGTGCTGCGTGCAGGATGCGGTACATAACAGGGTCCCGCATATTCAGGTTTGGATGCGCCATATCTATTTTCGCACGCAGTGTGCGAGAGCCATCCGGAAATTCGCCGGCCCTCATTCCCTCGAACAAGTCGAGGTTTTCCTCGATGCTGCGGTTGCGATATGGACTGTCTTTTCCCGGCTTGGTCAAGGTGCCGCGATATTCTCTGATTTCGTCAGGTGTTAAATCGCAAACATAGGCCTTGCCGGCCTTTATAAGCTGAATAGCGTACTGATACATCTGCTCGAAGTAGTCCGAGGCATAGTATAATCTCCTCTGCCAATCGAAGCCGAGCCAGCGGACGTCTTCTATAATCGAGTCGATGTATTCCTGCTCTTCTTTTACTGGGTTGGTGTCATCGAATCGCAGATTGCACAGACCGCCGAATTCTTCTGTAATGCCGAAGTTAAGACAGATGCTTTTAGCATGACCGATGTGCAAATAGCCGTTCGGCTCAGGTGGAAATCGAGTATGAACTCGGCCGCCCCATTTATTCGTCTTCAAATCTTCCGCTACAATCTGCCGAATAAAATCAAGCCTGGCATTATCGTCACTACCGTTTTTTCTGGGGTTCGTTGTTTTCACTTATTCTGGCCTTGATACCGGACAATGGTGACAAACTTGTCTATACCAACACCAGCATTTTAGCATATTATATTTATCAAGACCAGCCAAACATATTTAATAACCACAATATCTGGTTCTTGACAATAGCAACGGTTTAGCTTAACCTATTTATTCCTTATACTTTTTACAGTCGATGAGAAACTGTAAGCTATGTCTGAGAAAGTGGTAACACGTTTTGCGCCGTCGCCGACGGGCTATCTACATGTCGGTGGTGCTCGAACTGCCCTGTTTAACTGGTTATATGCAAGGCGGATGGGTGGGGCATTTATCCTCCGCATTGAGGATACCGACCAAAAGAGAAATACCCCAACCGCTATCCGGCAGGTAATAGAGGACCTGCGCTGGCTGGGCATCAAATGGGACGAAGGCCCGGAAGTTGACGGGCCGAATGGGCCGTATTTTCAGTCCCAGCGGCGGGATATCTATGATAAATATATAAACAAGCTTATAGACGAACAAAAGGCGTACTGGTGCTTCGAGACACCGGAAGAACTCGATGCGCTTCGCAAAGAAGCCGAAGCCCAAAAGCAGAACTTCATCTATCCTCGTCCCAAAGATTTCCCTGATTCAAAAGATGTGGAAAAGGCACGGGCCGAAGGCCGAGACGTTACAGTACGCTTTGCTGTCCCACAGGATAAACCAATCGTAGTTACCGATGAGGTACGCGGCGAGGTTACGTTCGCTCCAGAGAAAATCAGTGATTTTATCATACAAAAAAGTGACGGCTTTCCCACATATAACTTTGCGTGTGTGGTTGATGACTATTTGATGAAGGTAACGCATATTATCCGCGGCCAGGAACACCTGATGAATACGCCCGGCCAGCAGGAGCTATGGAAAGCCCTGGGATTTGGAGAGCTGCCGAAATATGCGCATATGTCCGTTACTATAAGCGAAGGAGGCGGAAAACTCTCCAAACGTGAGCGGCCCAAAGCACTTCGTAAGGCCATCAAAGCAAGAGAAGATATTGACCGGCAGAAATTAGCTGAAGCAGGAAGGCTGAGCACCGAAGAGTTTGAGTCCTTTATAAAAGGCAAGACTATGCCTGATATGCCCTGCGTGGATGCGATGGCAGAACATCTTGACGTGCAACTGCCGGAGATAAATATCGTTGATTTCTTCAAAAACGGCTATCTACCGGAAACAATGGCGAATTTTCTTGCACTATTGGGCTGGAATCCTGGGGATAAACGTGAAATTATGTCTGTTAAGGAATTGACCGATTGCTTCGACCTTTCGCGTCTGACAAAGGCAAACAGCTTATTCGACCGTCAGAAACTTATTGCTTTCAACACTGAGCATATTCGACAGGCCAGTAAAGAAAAACTCCTTGGCCATTTTAAGGAGTACTTAAAAGCCGTCGAATCTCCGGTCATTGATGCGGACGATAAACAGCTTGAGAAAATTATAGAATTGTGTGCTGGTGCAAGGACATTAGCAGATATTGAGCGCAAAAGCAGATTTCTTTTTATTGGTGACGAGCAGGTTCAGTACGACGACAAGGCGGTAAAAAAAGTCCTGCTCAAAAGCGACGGCCTGGCTGTTTTGGCAATTGTTCGTGATAAACTTGCGGCTATGGAGCAGTTTACCGAGCAAGCCATTGAGGATATGCTTCGAAGCCTGGCTGAAGAAAGGCAAGTCGGACTCGGTAAAGTCGCCCAGCCGTTGCGCGTGGCTCTATGCGGGACAACGGTCAGTCTGCCAATCTTCGATTCCGTCCAGATGTTGGGTAAAGAAAAAACATTGAGAAGAATAGATATCACCCTGAAAAAATTCGCAATAGAGTCAAAGGAAGGGAAAAGTTAAGAATGTCGTTATTAGTAACCGGCTCGATAGCGATTGATACGGTAAAGACGCCACACGGTGTCAGCGAAAACTGCATTGGCGGCTCGGCTGTGTATTTCAGTATGGCAGCGAGTTTCTTTTCGCCCGTTCGATTGGTCGGCGCAGTCGGTGCGGATTGTCCGTTTGATTTTGCCAAAGTTTTTGCCGGCAGAGATGTCGATTTAACAGGTTTGGAAGTTAGAGAAAACAGCAAGACATTCCGCTGGGTCGGGTCATATAGTGAGAATATGGACAACCGGACAACAGATTATATTGAATTAAATGTCCTTACAGAAGAGCCGCCAGCCGTGCCCGCCGAATTTCGTGACAGCAAATTTGTCTTTCTGGCGAATACGGCCCCCAATCTTCAGCTTAAATTACTCAATCAAATCGATAAGCCGGTTTTCGCGGCCGCCGATACGATGGATTTCTGGATCGAGGGGCATCCGGAAGATTTGAAAACACTGCTGAAGAAAATCAACTGCCTGATAATCAATGAAGACGAGGCACGATTGCTGGCGGCCGAACATAACCTGATAAAAGCAGCGGAGAAAATCCTGGATATGGGTACGGATGTGGTGATTATTAAAAAAGGCGAGTCTGGTTCTGTGATGTGTAATACCAACGGAGATAAATTCATTCTACCTGCTTATCCGGCCACGGAGGTCAAAGACCCTACCGGCGCAGGCGACAGCTTCGCAGGCGGATTTATGGGTTATCTGTCACAAAGCGGCAAAACGGACTTTGCCACATTAAAAACAGCGGTCGCTTATGGTACAGTTGCTGCTTCATTTACTATCGCAGGTTTTTCATTGAATGGATTAACCGCCATAGATAAAACCAAAATTGATGACAGATTCGAAACTTTACGAAAATGCACAAGTTTTTAACCGGAAGATAAAATGCGAGTATTTATAGCGATAGATATTGGCGAGGAAATCAGGAGGGGCCTGGCCGATTTGCAAACCGAGCTGCAGAGCAAAGTTGATATTAAAAAAAGTGACGTCAAGTGGGTAAATCCGAAGAACATACATTTGACGTTAAAATTTTTAGGTGAGATTAAAGACAAAGACGTTGTCGAGGTCTGCAATATTACTAAAGAGGCGGCTGGGAGGCACAAGAGCTTTGAGCTGGACGTAGAATCGGTCGGCTATTTCGGCGGCAAAAGCGCCAGAGTTTTATGGATTGGCACAGGCAAAGGATGTGATAATCTGTTAGAATTGCAAAACGACCTTGAGCGGCAGCTGGATTCGGCCGGCTGGCCGGCTGAAAAGAGGCAATTTTCCGGCCATCTGACCCTTTGCAGAATAAGAAACCCCAGGGCAGGTTTTGAGCTGGCGCAAATGAGTGAATCCTATAGGGATTTTAAGCTTGGAACAGTGTCAGTTAATTCGGTTTCTGTTTACCAGAGCCAGTTGATGCCGAGCGGCCCTATTTATATTGTGTTAGGTAATTACAAAATGCGTGAAGCGTGATACAGAACAGGAGGAAAACCAAAATGGTAAAGACAAAGAAAGTCGAAACAGTGTCAAAGCCAACCAGTAAAGTGGAGGCCCTGCACCGTGTTATTGCACAGATTGAGAAGCAATACGGTCAGGGTGCAATTATGCAGATGGATGAGCACAAATATGCCAAAATCGCTGGGATCTCGACCGGCTCATTATCGCTGGATATCGCTCTCGGCGGTGCCGGTATTCCGCGAGGCAGGGTTACTGAGCTGTTTGGGCCGGAGTCCTCCGGTAAGACCACTCTGGCACTTCATATAATTGCAAGCGCTCAATGTGCAGGCGGGGTAGCGGCATTTATAGACGCCGAACATGCGATGGACCCGACCTGGGCAAAAAGGTTAGGCGTGGATGTCAGCAGTTTGCTTATCAGCCAGCCGGATAACGGTGAGCAGGCACTTGAAATTGTCGAGATGTTAATCAGGTCCAATTCCGTCGATGTTGTAGTCGTTGATTCGGTTGCCGCACTTACGCCAAAGGCGGAAATTGAAGGCGAAATGGGTGACACGCACATGGCATTGCAGGCAAGATTAATGAGCCAGGCGATGAGAAAACTGACCGCTGTAATTAACAGGAGCAAAACCGCACTTGTCTTTATAAATCAGATTCGAATGAAAATCGGGGTGATGTTCGGCAACCCGGAAACAACGCCAGGTGGCAGGGCATTGAAATTCTACAGCTCTGTACGTCTCGATTTAAGACGACTGACCACCTTAAAAGATAACACTGGTGCTATTGGCAGCAGGATAAGAGCCAGAGTTGTAAAGAACAAAATAGCACCGCCTTTCCGCGACAGCGAGTTCGACCTTATGTTCGACAGTGGAATCAGCTACGAAGGCGACCTGCTCGACCTTGGGCTTGGCTGTGAAGTGCTCGAAAGAAGCGGGGCGTGGCTGAACTACGGTGACATGCGGCTCGGCCAGGGCAGAGAAAATGCCAAGAAGTTCTTGGCTGAAAACAAGGATTTGTGTAAAGAGATAAAAAATAAAATTTTCGCCGCCAAGGGACTTGTGTAACTCAAGAGACGTATTTCGATTCAGGAGATACGAAAGACGAGATATAGAATGTTAAGCGCAAAGCAGATTAGAGACGGCTTTATAGATTTTTTCAGGGATAAAGGACACGAGCTTGTCCCCAGCTCTCCCATAGTGCCTATCGGGGACGAGAGTTTGCTTTTTGCCAATGCGGGAATGAATCAATTCAAAAATATTTTCCTTGGTTTGGAATCCCCAAAATATCGAAGAGTGGTCAACAGCCAAAAATGTCTGCGTGTAAGCGGCAAACACAACGACCTTGAGGAAGTGGGCAAGGACACATACCATCACACGTTTTTTGAGATGCTGGGCAACTGGTCATTCGACGATTATTTCAAGGCCGAGGCGATTCGCTGGGCCTGGGAGCTTCTTACGGAGGTTTGGGGTATTGAACCGGGCCGCTTGTGGGCGACGGTCTTCGCCGGCGATAAAGCTGATAAGCTGCCCAAAGATAATGAGGCAGAAAAGCTATGGACTAAAGTTACATCGATATCTGCTGACAGGGTTTTGGCTTTCGGCAAAAAAGATAATTTCTGGGAGATGAGCGATACCGGTCCGTGTGGGCCCTGCAGCGAAATACATATCGACCTTGGCCCGGAGATGTGCGGCAAAAAGGATGTGGCCGGCCATAAGTGCGATGTCAACAGTGGCTGTGGCCGGTTCATAGAGCTATGGAACCTGGTCTTTATCCAGTATAAGCGCACAGATAATGGCGAGCTTGCCGAATTAGGCGCCAAATACGTTGATACCGGTGCGGGCTTAGAAAGAATCGTTGCGGTACTGCAAAATAAGAAAAGCAACTACGATACCGATTTGTTTATGCCTATCATAAACCGCACTGCCGAGATTACTGGTCAAAAGTATACATCCCGACTGCACAATGATACCGACAATGCCTTTCGTGTCATAGCTGACCATATTCGCTCGCTGACTTTTGCGATAACAGATGGGGCAACACCATCCAACGAAGGCAGGGGTTATGTAATTCGGCGGATATTACGGAGGGCTTCGAGGTTCGGCAGAGAACTAAAGATGCACGAGCCATTTATTTATAAACTTGTGCCGGTGGTGGTTGAGTGCTTAGGTGATGCGTTTGGCGAGATAAAGGAAAGGGCGGACTACGTCTCAACAGTCGTTGAATCCGAAGAGGTGAGCTTTGGTAGAACGCTCGATAGAGGCATTGAAATCTTTACCACCGCAGCTAAGCGTGCAGCAAAAACTCCAGAAAGAACTATAAGCGGTGAAGATGCTTTTCAGCTTTATGATACATACGGCTTTCCGCTTGATTTGACGCAGCTTATGGCGGAAGAGCGTGGGCTTAAAGTGGATACAGCCAAGTTTAACGAGCTGATGGAAGAGCAAAGAGAGCGCGCAAGGGCAGCACAAAAAACCGCTTCGGTGAATATAACTTTAACCGATACCGAACTGCCTGTAACCGAAGATGTTCATAAATACAAAAAGGATAGTTGCGATAGTAAAATAGTTGGCTTTGTCGATAACGAGGGTTTCAAAAACAAAGGTCAAATTAAAGACAGTACTGAGGCCGGAATTGTTCTGGATAAAACCTGCTTTTATGCCGAAGCCGGCGGGCAGATTGGCGACTGTGGGATTATCAAATCAAAACAGGGGCAATTTATTGTTGATAGCACAATAAAGATAGCCAATTGTATTATTCACCAGGGCAAAGTTGCTGAGGGAGTATTTAGCGTAGGCGATAAGGTTACGGCCATAGTCAGCAAAGACAGAGATGCAACAAAGAAAAATCATACAGCTACTCATCTGTTGCAGTGGGCATTACAGCAGACCCTTGGTAAATCGGTAGCCCAGCAGGGTAGCTACGTTGGGCCGGATTACCTGAGATTCGACTTTACATACCCGAAAGCTCCTTCTGCCGAAGAGCTAAAGGATGTTGAGAATAAAGTACGGGAAAAAATCGTCGAAGATAGTCCGGTTACCTGCGCGGTAATGCAAAAAGAAGCCGCCCAAAAACTCGGTGCAATGGCGCTGTTCGGTGAGAAATACGGAAATGAGGTCCGGGTAGTGGCCATCGGCGACAGCGGTGGTGAGCAGCTTGGTGAGGCATTTAGCAAGGAATTTTGCGGAGGCACGCACGTCGACAGAATTGGCTCTATAGGCGGCTTTAAGATAATCAAGGAAGAGAGCATCTCAGCGGGTGTTCGCAGAATTACCGCTCTTACAGGTCAGGGTCTGGCCAAATACCTCGAAGAGCGAAGTGATATCGTCGATGGGCTTTCGGTGATGCTAAAGGTTCCTGCTGAAACACTTGTTGACAGGGTTGGTCAATTGATAGAGGACAATAAAAAGCTCTCAAAACAGCTCAAATCAGCCGCCCGGCAGGCTGGAAGTGATACTATGGCAGAAGCAAAAAAGCTTCTGGAGAAGTGCGAGAAAATTGGTAACTCTCATATAATCGTCGGCCGGCTGTCCACAACTTCGGTTGAGCAGGCAAGAGAGGCAATCGATATGCTCAAAAAGAAGGCGAAGTCCGCAGCCGTCGTTCTGGGCTTTGACGATGAAGGTAAGGCAACACTTTTAGCCGGTGTAACCGATGATTTAATCAAGAAGGGCCTAAAGGCAGGTGACATAGTCAAGATAATTGCACCGATAGTCGATGGCGGAGGCGGAGGCCGACCACAAATGGCTCAGGCAGGCGGGAATAATCCTAGAAAAATAGACGACGCCCTGGCTAAGGCAGCGGAAATGATAAAATCGCAACTAACAAGAGCTTAATCACAACGGGCTATTTTTGCTGCCGGATTCGAATACTTTTTGCGTGTGCGTCGAGTCCTTCGGCCTCAGCCAATCGGATGATATCTTCCGCACTTTCAGCCAATTTCTTCTTATCGTATTCGATAATACTCGTTGACTTGATAAAATCATTGGCACTTAAGGCGCTAAAGAACCTTGCGCTTGTTCCTGTGGGCAGTGTATGACTCGGCCCGGCCCAATAGTCACCGACTGCAACCGGAGAATAATCGCCTATGAAAATCGCACCGGCATTGTAAATTTGCTCGGCAATTTTCTTGCTTTCTTCGCCGCACTGAATTTCCAAATGCTCTGTTGCAAAAACATTCGCGTGGTCAATTATATCTTTCATATCATCAAATACGACAATCCCGCCAAAGTTCTCAAGACACTTTATTATTTCTTCTACACGGTCTAATTGCTTTACCTGTTTTTTAAGTTCCGCAAGAACTTTGTTAGCTAACTCTTGTGAATCCGTGAATACAACCGCACTTCCCGGTGCGTGTTCTGCCTGGCTTAGCATATCAGCTGCCACCCATGCAGGATTGGCTTTTTTGTTTGCTATTATCAGGACCTCACTTGGTCCGGCTATCGAATCAATGCCGACAAGCCCAAGAACCTTCTTCTTTGCGTTCTGAACCCAGGCGTTCCCTGGCCCGACGATCTTGTCCACATTTCGTATTGTTTTCGTTCCTCGCGCCAAAGCCATCACTGCTTGGACGCCCCCAATCCGGTAGACTTCAATCTGGCAATTTTGATAATCTTTATCTATAGACAGCTCATAGCAAACTGCCAGCGTCACCGGATGAATATTCCCCTTATACCTTGGTGGTGAAACGACCACGATTTCTTTTACTCCCGCTACCATCGCAGGAACCACCGTCATTATTACCGTCGAAGGCAGTGGCGCAGAAGCTCCCGGCACACAAATGCCAACTCTTTTTATAGGTGTGTATTTTATACCGGGGTGCTGGTTTTCTTTCTTATTGCCAACGAAGATTTCTTTCTGGTATTTTTTTACATTCTTAATTGCCTGACGGATTGATTTGAGCAGTTCTGAATTAATTTCCTTATGAGCTTTTTCCAAATCTTCATTAGAAACACAAAACTGCTCAGGAGTCAATTTAACACCATCAAACTTTTCAGTATATTCGGCTACGGCTTCGTCATCGCGCTGTCCCACATCGTTAAGTATAGCGTCTAACTGCTCTTCTCTCTCATCCTTGCCGTCAAAGTGTGTTGCGCTAAACACACCTGCCCGAATCTTTGTACATCTTTCCACAAAATCTGGCTGTGATGGGGAAATCAGGATATTGTCGAGTTCGTGGGGCATTTTTTATCCTTTTATCTTGCAAAGTTGCCGAAGTTGTAAACTTGTGCTGCCCTTTGCAGCAGCAGATATTGATTACCTTTATATTCTGTCACAATTCCGGCTATTTTGAATCTCGGCTGCTCTAGTTCAGCGGATTGTCTCCGCTCGGTCAGCTCCAGAGCTTCACACGGCAAAAGCCGAAGTGAAATTTTTGGGGCGCTGCGGCCAAGGGCATCAAGAAGAAATACAAGCTGTCCGTCATCCTGCCTGGTTAGAAAAACTGTCCTATTAGCCAAGATGGTATCCTGCTGGAGTGTTTGGCTGGCCTTTTTAGCAGTGGGCTGTGGCTGGACGATTGGCTCTGTCTCGCGGCCGGTATCGTCGTCCGGCAATTTTGCGGGTTCTAATCGCCTCGTTTTTAGCTTCTCCATTACCTCCTGCGGTATAGCCAAAATATCATTCGGCTCATTGATATTGGGTTCCGAATCGTCTTTTTCTATAACCGTCGTCTCAAGCGGCTTTTGCTCTTGCGACTTGGACTCCTGATGTTCCTGCGGTGCTTCGGATTGCGGCTGTTCTATTTTGCTGAGCGGCAAAAAATAAATGGGGAAGATAAAATTTTTGCCCTTATATTTTGTAACTCTGCCCCAGAGTTGATAGGTTGCAGATGAGCGCTTTCGCAAATCCGCGGTTATTTTTTCCAGAGTCACCGATGGAAGCAGCTGTAAACCTGTGCCTTTACTGGCCAAGGCTCTTTGGTCGTTTACATCTGAATCAAGTTTAAAAAACCACCCGTCTCCGTCAGAACCACTGACTGAGCCGTCAACACCGCCGAGGACAAAACCGTCCCGCAGTAAGCCCTGCCGAATCAGCTCCTTTGCGCATCCCATTTCTGTCGGGACAAGAATTGCAAAAATCGTTAAAAACAGAATTGCAAGTCTCTTGGCCATATAAACAGCTACGATTTTCGAATTAGCAGTGTTCCGAAATCCTTTTTACAGCCTCTTGAGGACTATCTGCCTGATGTACATACCTGCTGCTGTCAGGGCCATCGATTGCAAGCAAATCGACCAGCGGCTTCCAGAATTTGCCTATAAGTATAACCGGCTTATCAGCTTCAAGAAAGCCCTTATTTTTTAATTCCCAGACCTTTGCCAGTTCCAGCAGGGTTCCCGTTCCGCCCGGCAGTACAATATACGCCTGGCCCAGCTTTATTAATGTATCGAGTCGTTCATCAAGAGAGCCGGTAACGATTTCACGGGTGATATATTCATTAGCGGTGCTCTGCTTAAAAGCCGAGCAGGTTACGCCGATAACCTCACCACCGGCCTCACTTGCTCCTTTGGCTGCCGCCAGCATCGTCCCGCCATATCCGCCATTTGCGATAACAAAACCTGCCTGGGCAAGAAGTTTGCCTACAGTGTAGGCCAGCTTGTAAGCTGAATCATCGGTCTTTGCTCTTGCCGTGCCGAAAACGGTTATTATCTTTTTATTCATTGCCCTTGTTGCGAGTGTAATTCAGAAGTCCAGCCGAAAGTAGAATATCCCTATCTCTACTTGAAAGAACAAGCTTTGCGGTAAACTCATCGGGACTCCGGCTGGGCCTTCGCCCAGACGAGAACGAGCTTCTCTTTCTGGTAATCTTAACTTCATCACGGCTGCTTATAGCTTCGAGAAGATTGTCGATTACCAATTCGTCGCCAGAGTTGATTTTTTCATAATCGGCCGGTTCGGCGAATTCCAACGGTACGATACAGAAATTTATCAGATTGGCCCTGTGGATTCGCTCAATACTTTTGGCGACCACTACGCGCACACCGAGATACATCGGGCAAAGGGCAGCGTGCTCTCTTGAAGAGCCCTGACCGTAGCTTTCGCCGGCCACAATGATACCGGCGATACCCTTTTCCTTTAACTGCAGCGCTCGTTCGGCGAAAGTCGGCTTGGCCGGCTCGTTGAAACAATTGAAGACCACCTTTGAGTATTCAGGCACATTTGAGCGCAGTTTTAGATAAGTACCTGCGGGCATAATGTGGTCGGTGGTTACTTTATCGCCACATTTAATCAAGACCGCACCTGCAAGTTTCTGTGGTAATGGTGGTGGCATTTGCGGCACAACAATCGTAGGCCCACGCAAGATTTTTGCTTTGGCTGCCTGTTTGTCGCTTAAGGGCGGCTCTATCATATTGTCATTGATGATAAATTCACCCGGCGGCTCAATTTTCGGGTATTCAATTCCTAACAGCTGCGGCAAGTCGCGCGGGTCGGTAATTCTGCCGGTCAGCGCAGAAGCGACGGCTGTTTCGGGACTGACTAAATAGACCTTATCGCCGGCTGTTCCGCTTCGTCCGGAGAAGTTTCTGTTAAACGTCCGCAGACTCACAACTCCATCAGCTGGCGAAAAACCCTGACCAATACAAGGGCCGCAAGCCGATTCGAGAATGCGAGTACCGGCTGAAATCATATCCGCCAGCGCCCCATTTTCTGCCAGCATATTCAAAACTTGCCTGCTTGCCGAAGCGATTGCAAATTCGACCATATTGTTTATCCGTCTGCCCTTTAATACCTTCGCCGCCATCATTAAATCGGCGAAGCTGGAGTTAGTGCAGCTACCTATGATAACCTGTCCTATTTGGATTCCGGCAATTTCCCTGACGGTTTTAATGTTATCCGGTGAAGATGGACAGGCAACCATCGGTTCAAGCTCTGAAAGGTTTATTTCGATGACACGGTCATATTCGGCGTCTGCATCGGCTTCTAACGGCTGATAGTCGCTTTGGCGTTTCTGAGCGGTGAGAAATCTTTTAGTTTGCTCGTCACTGGCAAAGATACTTGTTGTTACGCCCAGCTCCGCTGACATATTGGTTATTGTAGCCCGCTGTGGAACGGAGAGTGCCGAGACGGCTTCGCCGAAATACTCGACCGCCCAGCCAACATTGCCCTTTGTAGTAAGAACACTAAGCAGTTTCAGGATTACATCCTTTGCGGCCACCCAGCCGCTGAGTTTGCCTGTAAGTTTTACACCAAGGACTTTCGGACAGGTAATGTAGAATGGCCCGCCTGCCATAGCGACTGCAACATCCAGTCCGCCGGCACCGACAGCCAGCATACTGATTCCGCCGGCGGTCGGGGTGTGCGAGTCGCTGCCTAATAACGTCAGCCCGGGCTTGCCGAAGCGTTCCAGATGGATCTGATGACAGATACCATTACCTGGTCGCGAATGATAAACTCCATATTTCGCGGCTGCTGTCTGCAGATACAAATGGTCGTTGTGATTCTCCGGCCCAAAACCAGCTGTATTATGGTCGATATAGCTGACCGACAGGTCGGTTTTAACTTTGGCCACACCCATCGATTCGAACAGTAAAAACGCAGTTGTTCCGGTAGCATCCTGCGTAAGCGTCTGGTCAATCCGAATACCAATGGATTGGCCGGCAACGAGGTTTCCGTCAACCAGATGCTTGGTAAGTATCTTATAAATAAGTGCTTGTTTCAATTTTTGAACTCCCTGAAACTAAGGCGTACAATCTAACATAAATGCCAGCTAAATACAAATCACAAATGAGACAAAAAATCCTGCCTGCCGTTTGGTCGAGACACGTTTCACTAATTATCATCTTTTTGCTTAACGAAGGATTTGACAATATGTTGGGGAAATTGCTATATTGCAGGTGTTTTAAGATGTAAGCGCCCGTAGCTCAGCTGGATAGAGCAACGGATTTCTAATCCGTAGGTCGCAGGTTCGAGTCCTGCCGGGCGTGGTTTTGATTAGTCCTCACTCCATTTTTTAGCAGATCCGGACGGAATTTTTTTGTTCGTTCGATGGCCTGACGGCGTCTCCATTCGGCGATTTTTTTGTGGTCGCCGCTTAAAAGGATGTCAGGTACCTTCATATCGCGAAAGACCTCCGGCCTGGTGTATTGCGGATATTCCAACAGGCCGTCACTGAATGAATCGTCTTTAGGAGAATCTTCGTCGCCAAGTGCGCCGCTCAGCAATCTAACTACGGCGTCGATGATGACCATAGCGGCGAGCTCTCCGCCATTTAAGACGTAATCACCTATGGAGATTTGCTCGGCGCCGAGGCCGATACGGATACGCTCATCGAAGCCCTCGTATTTGCCTGCTATAAGTACGAGTCGCTTTTCCTTACTCAACTGGCTCGCTTTTTCCTGATTGAATTTTTGTCCCTGAGGGGTCAGCAGGATTACACGGCCTTTTTCAGGTGAGAGTTTCTGAACATATTCTGCGCAATCAAAGACCGGAGCTGGCATCATAATCATACCCGGCCCGCCGCCATAAGGTTTATCATCGACCTTTCTGTAACTGTCGGTTGCGAAGTCTCTGATATTTGTCAGAACTATATCAATTAGCCCCTTGTCCTGAGTTCTTTTTAAGATAGAGCAACTCAGAGGCGATTCAAACATCTCGGGAAATAACGTTAAGATATCGATGCGCATATTCCAGATAAAGTTAAATCCCCCAACCTCGCTTTGTCGAAGCTGCTTCGCAAAGGCGAGTAAATTGAGGGAGGCTAAATATGAAAAAACCGGGAGTTATTGTTGTTTTTCCTCAGAGGGTGATTCTTCCTTGGCTTCGGGTTGTTCTTTGCTTTTTTCCTCTGTTTCCGGTTTTGGTTCTTTCTTTTTTCGTATAGGTTTTTTCTTAGTTTTAGCCTCGGTCTTTGCTTTAGGTTTGGCTTCTTTCACTACCTCCGCTTTGGCTTTTTCTTCCGCTGGCTGAGCTTCAGGTTCAGCCTCGGCCTTTTGTTCTACTGTTTCAGCTTCGATTTTTTCTTCAGGTTCTGGCTGTGGTTTTTCTTCTACCGCTTCAGGTTCAACCTTCGGTTGCTCTTTTTCAGGCTCAATCTCGGCTTTTGCTTCGGGTTCCGGCTTTTCTTCTTGTTCGTCAGGAGCTTTTTCTTCTACTGCTTCAGCTTTGGTTTCAGGTTTTTGTTCGACTGCCTCAGGTTTGGCTTCGGCTTTTTCTTCAACTACTTCAGCTTTTACCTCTTCAGTTTTTACTTCTGCTTCTTCGGTTTTTGCCTTTTCCTCTTTTTCCTGGGCCTGGGCTTTTAATTTTTCATCAGCTTCTGCCTTGGCTTTTTCTTCTTCCTTGGCCTTTGCCTTGGCTTTTGCTTCGGCTTGGGCCTTGGCTTTTTCTTCTTCCTTGGCCTTTTCTTCGGCTGCTTCAGCTTGTTTTTGAACTGCGATTCTTTCCGCCTTTGTAAAGAGCTTGCCTTTGGAGCGAGCTATGGCCCTGGCTTTTGCTCGGCGGGCAGCGGTTTCTTCTGCGTATTTGTGCTTGATGCCGTGTCGCAAAAGGATTTGTGAGACGGCGTCGGTGGGTACTGCACCTTTATCAAGCCAGTACTGGATGCGCTCGCGGTTTAGGACGATTTGTTTTTCAGCATCTTTTTCAATTGGGTCGTAATGCCCGAGCTTTTCAATGATTTTTCCATCCCGTGGGTTGCGAGATTCGACCGCGATGATTCTGAAAAACGGCCGATGCCGCCTGCCCAACCTCGTTAATCTTAGTTTTACTGCCATAATCTTTTCCTTTTCTTAAATAGTATATAATCAATTTCCACAAACCGGATCTAACCGGTATAGTGAAACACGTTTGTAAAGTTAACCGTTTTCCATCTCACCAAGGCGGCAAATCAAAGTTCCGAATGGTACATAAGTCCCGGCGTTTTGTCAATAAGATAATCCCGTTTTTGCTAAAGGTGGGATGGTTTTTTGCAATGTAATATGTAGCCATTTATGAAAATTGCCAGGTTGGCCGGGTCAATTTTGGCGTCGGCAGCGATCTTTTGTATCTGCTCATCGGTTAAACTGTCGGCGTTTTGCTTTTCAGCCGGTGTCATTATTGCCAGTGCAGTTTTTAGCTGCTCTAACTCCTCGGTGCTGGGGGCGGCGAGCATTGCCAGCTCACTGCTGCCTTTGATGTCTCTGAACTGTTCTCTTATCATTTTGCCGTAGTCGCTGTCAGAAAACCGGGCCACTTTTTCCATGTATTGCTCAATCGTAATCATTTTTTTTATCGCCGTTTTATTTTCCCCTTGCGTTTTATGATTCTTTTTCGTTTCGAGCGTTGTTTAATTTTTCTGCCTGCTGACATGGCGGCGCCCAATGTGTCCATATTGAATCCGCCGCTGAACAAACTCTTTAGTCCGCCCAAGCCTCCGCCGCTGAGGGACTTCATCATATCGCGACTACGTTTGAATGTCTTAACCAAGCCGGAAACATCGTTGGGCTGCGCACCGGCGCCGGCGGCAATTCGCCTTCGCCTGGAAGAATCTATGACGTCCGGGTCGCGACGTTCAACAGGAGTCATTGAATAAACGATTGCCTCCATTTGTTTTAGTTCTGAGCCGTCGAGGTCGATGTCGCCAAGCTGCTGTCCCATTCCGGGCACCATTTTAAGCATATCTTTGACGCCGCCCATTTTTTTGACGGCCTGCATCTGCTTGAGGAAATCATCAAAGCCGAAGGTGCCCTTGGCCATTTTCTTTTGCAGTTTCTCAGCTTCTTCGGCATCGAATTGCTCCTGTGCTCTCTCAACGAGCGTTACAACGTCACCCATACCGAGGATTCTGCTGGCCATGCGGTCGGGATGAAATTCTTCGAGCTTGTCGAGTTTTTCACCGACGCCGATGAACTTAATGGGCTTTCCGGTTACGGCCTTGACGCTCAGTGCGGCACCGCCTCGTGCGTCGCCGTCGAGTTTTGTAAGAATGACGCCGTCAAGCTCAAGGCGCTCATTAAATTCTTTGGCGGAATTTACGGCGTCCTGGCCGGTCATCGCATCGCAAACTAAATAAATCTGGTGAGGAGTTATGGTTTTTGCAACATTGGCTATCTCGGTCATCATTTCTTCATCAATATGCAGTCGGCCAGCGGTGTCGAGGACAACGACATCATAGCCATTTTCCCAGGCGTGCTTGACAGCATTTTCGGCAACCTTGACGGAGTCTTTGCTGTCTTCTTTATAAACGTCGATGCCGGTTTGCTCGCCAAGAATGACAAGCTGCTCAATTGCGGCAGGTCTTTGCAGGTCATCGGCCACTAACAGGGTTTTTTTGCCGTTTGCAACCAGATATTTGCCGAGCTTCGCGGCGGTGGTGGTTTTACCTCCACCCTGCAGACCGGCTAACATAATTATGGTTGGCCCAGGTGAGACGAAATAGATGTGTGTATCGACCGGCCCCATCAACTTTGTTAGCTGGTCATTGACGATTTTTATCATAACCTGGCCGGGATGCAGACTCTTTATCACCTCAGCACCGATGGCGGCCTGGGCAACATCCTTGCAGAATTGCTTTACGACATTGTAGTTGACATCTGCCTCCAGAAGGGCCTTGCGGACATCTCGCATAGCATCCGAGATGTTGGCTTCGGTGATTCTTCCCCGGCCGGACAGCGACCTGAAAACAGAGTTGAATTTTTCAGTTAGCGATTCAAACATTACTCAGTTCTCGATACTGGATGCTCGTGAAGGAAAAAACTCAAATATTGGATATCGAGTTTCAATCGTCTTGACTATGCAGAATTATAAAGCCGAAAAGGCGATTTTGCAAGGGTAAAATCCTCTGAAGAAGTATCAATGGATATAGCCAAATACTCTAATTGAGGCTTAATAAGTTCAAAGGTCAGATATCGAAGTCTTTGGAGCTTTTGATGAATTTGCTTTGCAGGACTATGCCCACTATCGCAGGCAGCATCAGCACAGCAGGCAGAAACCATTTTTCAGTGAATACATATTCTTCCATTTTCTCAGCTACACCGAAATACTGATATATTATCGCCAGGACACCTGCCGACACAAGTGCACTGCCACCTAAGCTGGTAAAAAGCATGACTGCGGCTTTGAAGATAATAAATGAAATCATACCGCCGGCGATGATACCAACAAGTGCACCGGCCCAGATGTATTGTTGCGGTAGGTCGGCGGCGAGCCAGCTGCCACCTGTAATAATTCCGCCTGCAGCCGCACCCAAAAGGCATACTCCCCATCGCATCATCGGTATAGAAAAGACAGCAAAGAGTATCATACATAAAATGCCCAGCCAGATTTCGTTACCTCCGATAAGTACTTTGTTCGTATAAATTCCAACAGATAGTCCAATCAGGGCAAAGCTTATGGCTACCAATATTCTAAAAACCCGCCAGCCATAAAACAGACACACTACACCGAAAGATACGAATGTAAACGCTTCGAGCTTATCGAGCGAGGTTATTTGCTGCCAAATCACATCAATGGGGACAACTTCCTCGGTAACCTCAGGTGTTCGAGTTGCTGTTTCAGCCGCCTGGGCAAGGATAGTAACATAATCCATCATTAGATTCCTTAATGAATTCTGTTCTTAAAGCATAAACTATGTGGTTCGCCAACGGTGCATTGTTTCGTCAGGTGCATGTCGAGCCTTATTTATTTGTTTCTTTCTTGTTGGTTGCCTCTTTGGTGATTTGCATAGTAACAACTGCTCGATTGTCCCGAAGAATATCATAGCAAGAAAAACTGCCAGATAAAATGAACTATTGTAACAAACACGGCTAATAGGTGCACTTGCTTTATACAACAACAGCAAAATCATCCCGGCAAAAATAAGCATTGTACCCAAAGTCGCACAGCAAAAAGCCGAAGCCAAACTGTAAAGGTAAAGTCCAGCCAGCATAAAAATTACTATCAATGCCGCTATTACAGCCCAATTATGCTTCGGCATCTGCGAGCAGGCCTGTTTTATCCTGTTGATACAATCAACCGCGTAGACTTTCAGTATTTTTAGACTTCCGCTGACACTGACAGTCAAGCTCTGCTCCGATACTTTGTCCTGATTCATCGGGATTGCCACACCGGACTTCTCAATGTATGGACATGCCAAAATAATCAAGGCAAAAATTGCTGCTAAACTGGCTGCAAGTATTGTGATAAATACCTTTTCAAGGATTACAGCAATGGCGGCAGCGGTTGCTGTCAAGACCAAAGCTATGATATTGTGACCGATTATAAAAAAACCACAAATACTACCACTAACAGCGCCTAAAATTGCGACCAAAATTTTTCTAAAACCCAATCCTCCAATCCAGAGAAACAGTCCGAACAAAACAGCTGCTAATCCTAAGCCTATTAAAACTATCGGGCTGAAGCTCACAGCCACTCGTTCAAAATTTCGGAGAGATTCAGGCATAATTCGTAGCCCGTGGTTCATTCACTACCGCCGACCTCTGGCTCGCTATAAATAGCACCGTCTATATTCATTATCGGCCTGTTCGCACAATTTCCGTTAGATAGTTGTCGGTACACCAACAGGGTCTCCCAGAGCTACGGCAAGACCTGCCCAGCTCCGGCATGCTTCCTGCTTCGGCGGAGCACTTCGCAGAGACGAGCCGCCGTGACGAGCGCCTTGATGAGCGTCCAGACGAGATTGTGGGGTTACTGCGGATGAGAGGAGTCGAACCTCCACGTCCTTAAGGGACACAGGCACCTGAAGCCTGCGCGTCTGCCAATTCCGCCACATCCGCTCAAGACTACAATCGGGCCTTCCAGAACTATGGCAAGGCCTGCGCCTTGACGAACACCAAGACGAGTACGAAACCAAGTATTAACGGTTTTCACTATTTCGTCAAGAATTTTCAGTGTAAAGACTGTTAGAAATTCTATAACGACGTAATATATGATGCAAAAAGAAAAGATTCCTGACAAATAAACCCCATTAAAAAGCTCGAAGAGGGCTTTAAATCCCACCTTCGCCATGTTTTTTACCCCGCCTAAAGGATGGAGTGAGCCTGTCTCGGCCTGGCCGAGCCAAGACGGGCGTGCTGAAGCTGGGTACTCTGTCTAAAGGGGTAAATCTTAAGAACCACACTGACTACTTTTCACTTATGATTGCTTTCTTGCCAACTGCTTAAAACTGTATTAACAATTATAACTATTGTATCTTTTGACACGATTTTTAGGATGGTATTGATTATATCGGTTCTGCGGAAGTAAAAGTGGTAAAGTTAGCAACATTGATTTGAGTTTGGGTTGGTAGTCAGGACCCGGCAGAAGCTCTCGCCTCCGGCGAAACCTATCCCGCTGCGGCTCAGCGAGCCTTCTCGTAAGGGCAGAGCCCGCCGGAGCACGGCGCCGAGACGAGCTACCCTATAAAAAGTACCCCAGCCTTATTCAGAACATTAAAATCCTTTTTTTAACCAAACTCACTTAAGGATTTTATTAAATAAACCGATAATTTTCTTGTCTTTGATGCTTTTTTATGGTATATTATAAAAAGAAAATTAAGAGAAGGGTGAAGCTATACACACCTCATCGAGACTTCGGCTGGGTCTCTACCCAGACGAGTTTTGAGCTTCTTACCCTATGAAGAAAAGTAGGTAGAGCGCTCTTTGCTCACTTGACGCAATTTATCGGAACTAAAACCTGAGTAAATGACAGTATTTGATACCAAAGGTAGAGGTGAATGAATGGACTCTATACATGCAACCCCTAACACTTCTCAGACGGAAACTAATCTTCTTTTCGGTGAACTGCTTGTCTCGAAAGGTCTAATAAGCCAGAAGAAATTAGACAAAGTGCTCGACGAACAGCGCGAGCATGGTGGCCGACTTGGCGAGGTACTGCTTCGACTCAAAATGCTCAATCATGAGGATGTTACTCACGCGTTAGCTGAACACCTCTCGATAGAGTACACTCGCCTCGATGACATCGACAAGGTGGATGTGAACATTGCTCGAAGATTACCTGAGAGTATCGCCAAGCGATTCTGCCTTATAGCCGTCGGTGAGACAGATAACATAATTACAGTTGCGATGGCTGACCCGCTTAATGTTGTAGCAATAGATACAATCACGCTGAAAATGAAGCGTAAGATTAAAATAGCAATAAGCTCACCTTATGAAATCCGCAAGGCCATAGAGTTGATTTATCATGGTTCCGATGTTGAAGAACAGCAGCTCCGTGACCTGGTAGAACTTGAAGTTGATGGAGAAGATGAACAAGAGGATGGATTTGGAGAAGATGTTACAGAATCGGCTCTCAGTAGTGAAGTAGCTGCAAGCAAAGCACCTGTGATTCGTTTTGTTGACTTGCTGTTAAGCCAGGCTGTCAAAAGTAGAGCAAGCGACATTCATATCGAGCCACAAGAAGGAACAACTACAATTCGCATGCGAATCGACGGTATACTTCGCGATATGGTTCCGCCGGCCAGAAAGATGCAGGCAGCGGTGGCTGCCAGGATTAAGATTCTCTCTAATATGGATATCGCCGAACGCAGATTGCCTCAGGACGGTAGATTCAAGATGAAAGTCTCCGGCAGAGATATAGATGTCCGGGTATCGGTCATACCTACGATATACGGCGAGAAAGTCGTGATGCGAATTTTGGATGCTGCGGCGGTAAACCATGACTTAGACAGTCTTGGTTTTGAACCGGAACTTCTTGAGCAGTTCAAAATGATATTGTCCCAGCCACATGGCATCATAATCGTCACTGGCCCGACCGGCAGCGGCAAAAGTACCACGCTATATTCAGCTTTAAATTACTTAAGGGACCCGAGGAAAAATATCACAACGGTCGAGGACCCTGTCGAATATCGTCTTGCAGGGATTAACCAGATTCAGGTCAAGCCAGAAATCGATCTTAACTTTGCAAGGTGCCTGCGGGCAATATTAAGGCAGGACCCGGATATAATTCTAATAGGTGAAATTCGCGACAAAGAAACAGTTGAAATTGCAATAAAGGCATCTTTAACCGGCCATTTGGTTCTGAGCACATTCCACACTAACGATGCACCAAGCGCCATAAGTAGACTGGTATTTATGGGTATTGACCGTTATCTGCTGGCCTCCACACTAAATTTGATTGTAGCTCAGCGACTGGTAAGGAGGATTTGTGACCGCTGCAAAGAACCGGTAACCTTAAGTGAGCAAGTACTTAATCGTTTGAATATCCACCCCGAGCAGGCCAGGGACACTACCTTTTATCAAGGTCGGGGTTGTAAGAGCTGTGGTGGCACAGGTTATCTGGGTAGATTGCCCATATTTGAGTTTTTAGTTGTGGACAACGATATGCGGGAAAAGCTTGTTGCCGGCGCCAGTGAGGTGGAAATAAGAGCTATGGCACGTCAAAAAGATTACGGCGGGCTACTTGAAAGTGGCGTAAGCAAAATCCTGCAAGGTTTAACAACAGCTGAAGATGTTTTTGGCGTAGCATTTACAGAAAATGTAAAAATGCAAGAGTGAAATAGCCCGAAAGAGTTTTTCTTTGCTTTAAATCTCCTGGATATGGTAAACCGCGTTATAAACAAGACGTAGGGACTTGACCCCCCGCTTCTGCTTTCGCAGAAAGCCGCGGGGGCAGATTAAAAAAGAAGAGATTTATAATAGGGCTGAATTTTTCGCTAAACTTGGCCTATGTGGACGCCGATGTTATTCATTACATGGAGCACGTTGTGTAAAAGAATTTCAGCGATATCCTCGTCAAAAGGTTGGTTGAATGATAAGCTTTAAATATACTGCTCGGGATGCATCAGGGATACGGAAGGAAGGTTTCATGGAGGCAGCCTACCCGAATGATGTGCTTGCCTGGCTTCGTGAAAAAGGACTCACTCCCATTTCTATCGACGAAGTATACGTAGGTATCAAACAAGCTCAGCGAAAACCTCGCAGAAAGCGCGTCAAGTCAGCAGACCTTGCAGCGTTTTGCTGGCAGTTGACTACGATGTTAGAAGGAGGAATTCCCGTTACTATTGCTTTAGATACCATAGCCGAAGATATAGAAAACCTGCAGCTTCAGGAAGTCCTACAACAAGTCTCAGGAAAGGTGAAAAAAGGAATGCCTTTTTCGGACAGCATTGGTGAATTTCCAAAGGTTTTCAGCCAGTTATTCTGTGCGATGATTTTGGCTGGTGAAACCGGCGGTACACTTCCGTTAGCACTGCGCAGATTGGCAGAATATCTCGACAATCGCGATAAATTAGTGAAAAAAGTTAAAGGCGCGGTCGCCTATCCTATCTTTGTGCTCACATTTATCATCCTAATAGTGATATTCATAATGGCTTTTGTTATTCCGAGATTTCGCGTCATATTTAACCAAATCGGCGGGAAGCTGCCTGCTTTTACACAAGGGTTCATGAATGTATATGATGCAATTCGCCACAATCTTCTGCTCATCATCGGAGCGATATCATTGATAACTATTTTCTTAGTTCTAAGTTACACTAAGACGAAAAAAGGACACTATATATTCAGCAGAATCGCTCTGTCCTTACCTTTACTTGGTAAGATATTCACCCAGGCCTTTGTTGCGATGTTTTGCAGGACGATGGCAACATTGCTTATTGCCGGTGTTTCGGTGCTTGAGGTGCTTGATATACTCGCAACAATGACCAATAACGATATTATAAAGTCGGCTGTAATACACACCAGAGAGCATATTGTTAGTGGCTCAAATATCGCTTCGGGTATGGCTGTAGCTGGTTTTTTCCCTAATATGGTCGTTAAAATGATACAGGTCGGCGAAGAAAGCGGCTCTCTACCAAAGGTACTTGACAGAACCAGCGATTATTACGAACGAAAGGTCGATGCTATCGTAACCACCGCGATGTCCTTGCTTGAGCCGATAATGATTGTAACGGTCGGGGCAATTGTATTGATAGTAGTTCTTGCGTTGTATCTGCCGATTTTCTCGATGTCGGAAGTAACAACGTAAAAATACGTATCCAACGGAGCCTAAATACTAAAAAATAATAAAAAGCGATTGACAAGTTTAGTCGATTATGTCAAAATAGGAAATCTGGAAAATATGGGTAAACAAAATAAAATAGAAAAGTAATATTAATTTCAAAACGTTTTAGGAGAAGCAAAATGAAAAAGAGAAAAGGTTTTACTTTGATTGAGCTGATGGTCGTAATCTTGATTGTCGGCATCCTCGCAGCAGTGGCAATTCCAATTATGCGAGGCCGAGTTGATTCAGCAAAGTGGTCGGAAGGCAGAGCGATTATTGGTACTATCGCGACTGGCATACGCGCCTATTGCGCTGAGTCAGATCACGCACCGGGTACTGGCGTCTTCGCAAACTGGGGAAGCGACCTGGGCTTCCGAGGCGATGACCTGACGGGTACTTACTTTACATCTACGGATTGTTTTGAGATAACATCGTGTACCTATGACCCAAACCAGGAAGTGGACGCCTTGCAATTTGTCATCACGGCCACAAATGCTGCGCTAGAGCCTGACACCTGGACCCTGAATCAGGACGGTACGTGGGGCCATTAAGTAATAAATAGCAAAGGCATCGTGATGGGTATTGTGGGGGCCTGCACGTGAGGCCCCCCTTATTCACACTTAACTGCTTGTGATTATAAAATGCGCCTCCTGTCAGCGATACTGTGTAAAAGGATGCGGCAAAAAATCCTAATATCTAAATTTGAAATCATAAGTTTTGGTAACTGGTAGTTGAATTTATCATTTAACCAATAACCATTTAACCAATTACCATTTCAGAGCAAATAAGGAGGCGGGCTATGATTCTTAATCGCCGCAGATTCACCCCGCCCCACGCAGTGTCCCTTACGGGACTGCGACAGGGGCCGGGGTTCGTAGCGGCATTTACCCTAACTGAAGTAGCGGTAGCTATGGTCATTTTAGCCATAGCCACTTTAGGCGGATTGGGCTTTCAATACCATGCAGCCAAACACACTCGAATAGCCCGCGAACAAATCATCGGTACACGCACCGCGCAATTACTGCTGGAAGACTGGAAAAGTACCGACGGCTCAAAGAATTACGACCCATCTACTTTAGGACTTGGCTTTTCATCGAAGCTCGAGAGCAGTGTGACCGAGTCTGCAGGTACTGCCGCGTATTCTATTACAGTTGATAACGTACCGATGCAGATTTCGCTCCAATGGACAGATAGACCTGGTAATCCTGATTATGACGACCCGGAAACTGGAGATAAACTGAGGGAACTCTCCGTTACAGTCAGATTTAATGAATCAGAGAATATTCCGCCTGTTGTTCTGACTACTTATGTCAGGATTTATGCAAGCTAAGAATTAGGAAACCTGAAATGCGACAAGCGCGTCATAAATGGACTTGGCCATCCCTTACGGGATTGCGTAAAGGCTTTACCCCGCCCCTGCGGCAGGGGCGAGGGTTTACATTAATCGAGCTGACTGTGACTATGGTCCTTGTCCTGATACTGTTATTAACAGTTGGTGCCGTGGTCACCAGCGGCCACCGGGCCTGGCAGCTGACGTATAATTCTGCCAACAAGAAAATAAAACGGGACGCCGAGGCGGTTATGCTCGTATTCGGCAGTGTAGGGAGGAAATCCAACAAACTTGATTATGTAATCTATGATATACAAGGCGGCTCTTTTACACCTGCTAAGGCCGAAGGTTTAAATCCGGTGGTTTTCGGCGATGCGGTGGAATTCAGGTATTGGGATGTTGAGCTCGACTCGGAAGATACTCACGACTTGATGAATGTAGAGAAGACAGCAACGGTTTACGCCCTTTTTTATCTTGAAGATGGTAAATTAAAGGTTGACTACGGACCATACGATTCAGCTGCAAATATGGGCGCGGTACCAGCAGGCGGCGGCTTAAAGAACACCCCTGACAGAACCAGAGTCATTGCTGATAATGTTACCACTGATGAAAAGGGTGCTTTTAGCCACACAACCTCAGGCGGCACTGGCCAGGGTTCAGTCAGGATTAATATTACCATAACAGACCCTGAAGATGGCGAAACTATCAAGGTGATGACGGCGACATTTATGAGAAATGAGTGGCCAAGGTAGGTACTCTGGTTAAATGGTAAATGGTTAAATGGTAAATGGACCAATAAACAGTTACCAGTAACCAGTTACCAATTACCGGGAACGTGAGATTATGAGAACCAGAATCAAAAGATATTCAGCTCATAAAAACTTGTCTGACGACAGTCAAGATTCGAAATTCCGCCCTGCTGCGCCAAGTGCCAGCCGTGCCAGAGACGGCCTGCTGCGACAGTGCCACAGCACGGCGAGCACGTCTCGGCAGGCGCAGCACGGCGAGCAGAGGCGGTATGGCTCTATACTCGTTCTGGTTGCTGTCATGCTGGTTATCTTTGCCGTTATGGGACTGGGAATGTTAGGCATTGCTTACGGTGTCAGGCACAAGGCGAGTATGCTGAAAAATGAAGCGGCCGCTATGCTGGCTGCTGAGGCGGGCTATGAAAAGGCGACTTTCTGGATGGGTCAGCAGATGGATATGCTAAGTGCGCTGCAGCAGAATGTGGCCGGGACGAGCGGCTCGCTGAGTTTACCGGGTGGTTCTTTCGACTATCAAATCGGCCTCTTTGCATTTGTTCATTCCCGCCCTATTTACAGGGTCATATCCACCGGCCATAGCGGTGTATTCAACAGGACGGTAGATGCATACATAGTTCAGGCGATAAGCGGCTGGGATATGGGACAGTGCAGGGTTCCACTGGGGGGCACCAGCACATCTCCGGTAAACTTTGCCGACGGTGAAATAATTGATGTGCCCATACATATTAACAAGCTCGACGACGATCCTGATTTAAGAGACATTTATATAATGGGCAGCCCACGGTTTTTACGAGAAGTAGCTATGGGCGAATCAAAAGGCGGTAAGTATCCTTCCTCTATAATGGACCTTTTTGAGGGTGGTATTTGTTTTAACCAGCCGGACTGCAGGGTAACAGATGAGGATGCCGTGCAAATGAAGATAAACCGCTTCCGGGCATCCACCGATGATGATTACAATTTTTCAAATGATACCGGCAAAAAACCCCTTCCAAATACCTCAATTACAAATTATCACGCCGCTGTCCAGCTTGAATTTTTCGTCGCAGGCGGTATTGGCAAAGTCCAGATAACTAATAATTGTACAGTTCGTGGTTTTCAGCAAGATTATGACAACAGAACATACGATTTTAAGATTACGCCCGGCACTGATGGGGCACAATCCGAGCGATATGATATTTACGCCTACCATTACGCCGCTGTTGGTGAACCACAGGTTTTGGCAGAGCTTAACCCAGCCTCAGATATCTACGTTAAGCAGTCATTTGGTGGAATCGAATCGGAGCCGGCTGGCCAGATTTATGTCGATGGAGATGTTGTCATTGGCAGTGATAGTCTTTTATGTAATGAAGACCAGGTGATACAGGGTAAGATTACGGTCGTAGCGACGGGCAATATCTGGATAGCAGATTGTGTCGGAGCATCTGATTCCGATAATTCCGGCAATTACTATCCCCGCGGCAGTGATGGTATGCCTGCCGAGGATAATCCCAACATACTGGGACTGATAGCTCAGGGTGTAATCAAGGTTGTTGACGCGGGTATGACCGATGATAATCATGGAAGTGAGGGTTTTACACCTGAGGATCTTCTTAGTTCCGGTTTTAAATATATGCCTATTGGGTGTGATGACCCAGCCCCTGAACAATATAAAAGGCATTTGCCGGACCCGATGATAGTAGAGGCAGCGATGGTGATAGGCGGCGGAGGATGGGGGGCTGAAAATGTCGAAAGAAAACCAAATTGGTATTCACCTACTTACGGGGGCAGAAAGGAATGGCCCGGCAGCAGCGAGGATAACTGGGATAAATTGATTGTACGCGGCACTATCGTGGAATGTTGCCGGGGCGTCGTCGGATTGGTTGGTACTGCTGAGGGTTTTAAGAAATTCTATTATTTTGATGAAAGAGTCCTTTCAGGCATATTACCGGGCGATATCTGGCTGCAGGGCAAATACGTTCCTGCCCCGGCCGGCTGGCACGACTATCGAGAATGAAGTGAACTAAAATGCCTAAAGTGTGAAGTGCCTAAAGTTGTGGATTATTTTCTCACTTTAGCTCACTTTAGACACTTTAGCTCATTTTAGACACTTTAGTTCACTTTAGACACTTTAGTTCAGCGTTATTTATAGGACCTGCCATCTCAAAAGCACACTTTATCAGCTAAAAAACCCACATATCGAAATTTCTAAGTAATACAGCCCCATATTTGAGCCGATGAATACGTCTGAATCGGTAATTGGTAATTGGTAATTATTTAACCATTTAACCAATCCTTCGACTTTGCTCAGGATGGTGAGCGGAGTCGAACCATTACCATTTAACAAGATAGGACGACAGAAGAAAATGGATTGGGAACGATTGTTCAACTTTGGACCAACCGAGGTTTTTGGGCTGGATATCGGCTCATCTGCAGTGAGGATAATCCAGTTGCGCAAAGACAACAGCAGCTACGCTGTCACGGCAGCTGCTATTGCCGATATTGCAGGCGGAAAAGAAGACGATGATTTCAGCAAAAACAACAAGGAGCTGAGAAAAATAAACACCATCAGGGCAATTCAGGAATGTATCGAGTTCGCCAGGACTCAGACGAAACTGGCTGTTTGCAGCGTATGCGGACCACAAGTTGCTGTGCGAGACTTCAAGTTTCCTTTATTGCCGTCGGAAGAAATAGAACAAGCCATAACGCTCGAAGCCACACAGTCCTGCCCTTTCAACGTAAAAGATGGTGTCGTTGACTATCAGTTGATACCTGTCGACGAAGATAAAACAGATGGTATCTTGGTAGCAGCGACAAATGCCATAGTAAAAAATAAGATACAACTGCTTAAAGAAGCTTCTCTCGATTGCGTCCTGATAGATGTTGACGGATTGGCACTTTTGAATTGCTTCAACGCATGTGAGAAACGCGAGGCAGACCGACCAACATCTGTTTTGAACGTTGGAAGCTCTTACACAAATCTGGCAATCATAGGCAACAACAACTGGCCATTTATCCGCGATGTGGCTTACGCCGGTAATGACATTATAGAAGAAATCGCCGACGAAAACAATATGTCAACAGAAACTGTCAAGAAAGCCTTGTTTGACTCACCCCCGCAGCTTTCTGCGAAAGCAGAAACGGGGGGGGCTGACGATTCATCCAAAGCCCAATTAGAGCTTCACAATAGTCTGGAAAAAGCCTGTTGGAGATTAACTGCCGATGTTACTAAAACCCTGCGCTACTACACGGCTCAGGAAAAAACAATCCTTGCAGAGAAGATATACGTCTGCGGCGGTTTCGCTCTGGCCAAAGGGTTTGTTGAGATATTAAACAGCCAGCTGCCGGCAAAAGCTGTGTTATGGAACCCATTTGATAAAATTCGCTGCGATACGGGCTACGACCATCGAGGAATTCTGCAAAAAAGTGTTCTTCAAAAAAGTGGTCCAGCTTTAGCTGTAGCAGCCGGCTTAGCCATGAGGTCAATCTGATTTATCCTTCGTCCCCGTGCTTTCTGGCGAAAGCAAGAATGGGGACTACGGAGAACAAATATGTTCACTATAGATTTGTTAAAGGGACAAGGGGTTCCAATGAAGAGCGGGCCGGAAGGCATAGTTATTGCCTCTGTAACCTTTGCAGTGCCCTTTATTATCGCAATAGCAATGCTCAGTATTTATCTACGCAACAAAATCATTATATCCATAAAGAAGCAGGATATAGTTAATTATGAAGCAAAAACTGGCAAATTGTCGGATGCTATAAAGCTACAGAAATCGCTCGATGAAGAGAAAATCGCTTATAGTAGCTGTACGTCAGAAGTTAACTCCTCTATCAGCAGACATACTCAATGGTCACCTATTTTGACGCCACTGGTAGAGAGTATGCCGGAATCGGTGGTGTTGGAGAAAATTTCTGTAAAACAAAGTTTTATGAAAAGAAAGGTCCCTCAAAAAGACAACCCGGAAAAAATGGTTGAAATTACTATCCCTATAAGAACGCTGCAAATGAGTGTTTACGGGAGTTCTCGATACAACTGTGGTGAAGCGGTCAGAGAGTTCCGAAATCGTCTATGGTTGTCGTCTTTGCTCGGTCCTAAGCTCGAAAATATTAGAGTTTCGCAAAAGTCTGCCAGGATTGAGAACAAAGATGTTGTCTCTTACGAGATAGATTGCTTCTTTAAGCCGGGAATGTAGCAGGTCTTTTATGAAGCCGATTTACAAAAAAAACTTGACGACAGTAGCATTAATATGGGTGGGCTGCTTCATACTGCTTTCCCTCGTATATATGCTCGTGCTGGGGCCGCAGAGAAAAAACGAAAAAAATATTGAAAACGTTCTCTTTGAAAGAAAGCAGCAGTATCAATCTGCACTAAAAGCAAGCGAAGAGGAAACTAAAATACAATTAAAAAAACAAATTGAACAGCTACAAAACAAGTTGAAGGACTATGTTGTCGATTTTGAGGACTCGGCTGATCTGACATTCGATATAGGCCAAATAGCCCGTGAGCAAAATATAGCTTCCTTTAGCATCAAAGCTAAAGGCCAAGGCGGATTCTCAAAAATACCTGACTGTGACTACATAGGCGAGAATTACATTGATATCAGCTTCACCGGCCAGTTCAACAAGTTTGTTGTTTTCCTAAATACACTGGAGAGGCACCGGCCAGTTATTTTTGTAGATGAGTTCACAGTAACTCGCTCAAGAGATAAACGAGACCAAGAGCACCGGGCAAGTTTAAGTGTGGCGGTTTTTGTTAAGAAATAACAGGACAGATAGAAATACCCCCCCATGTCTTCCTGTTGCCTGCCCCCGCGTCTCCCGACACGAGGCGGGGCGGCGGGGAAGTCAGCAGTGGGGGCACAAGTTTACGGTATAAAGATATGAAAACAATAGCTATAGCGAATCAAAAAGGCGGTTGTGGCAAAACGACTACTGCTGTGAACCTCGCCGCTGCTCTCACGAATTTACAAAATAAGGTCTTGATTATTGACCTCGACCCTCAAGCACATACGACTATAGGGTTCGGATATGACCCTGAAAACTTTGATAAAACCATCTATGATGCCCTTACCAATGCACAAGTGCCGCTCTCAAGAGCACAGGTACCTATCTCTAAGACGATAGTTGAGACAATGATAGAGGGGCTAAACCTGTCACCGAGTAATATCTTGCTTTCCGGCGTCGAGTTCGAGCTGACAACAATCTATGGCAGAGAATATGTGCTGCAGCAACAGCTTGATTCCATAAAAGATAATTACGATATATGTGTTATTGACTGCTCGCCTTCACTAAGTCTTTTGACACTGAATGCACTGGTTGCGAGCACCGATTTGATAATACCAGTACAAACTCATTATTATGCACTTGAAGGATTAAGACAGCTGCTTGAGACAGTAGATATTGTTAACGAACGATTCAATGCCAATTTGAGGATTTTGGGCATTCTTCTTACCTTTGTGGCGCATACATCATTGAGCAGGGATGTGCAGCGTCAGATGAGGGAGTTCTTCGGGGACTTGGTATTTGATACGGTCATTCACCAGACAACAAGGTTAGCTGAGGCCCCAAGTGCAGGTGAGCCGGCCCTGATTTATGCACCGAAAAGCAAAGGTTCAATTGAATACGTAACTCTGGCAGAAGAGATATTGAGTAACAGGATTTCGACAGAACGAACAAATAACGCCAAGGTTTTAGCTGAGCAGATAAGTTTATAATGGCCCCCACGTATTCCTGTCGGAAGACAGGACTGTTGGGGTGCGAATTTGCGGTATGAAGATATGAGAACAATAGCAATAGCGAATCAGAAAGGCGGTTGCGGCAAAACAACGACATCGGTTAATCTTGCAGCAGCTCTTGCTAAAAGAGGCAAAAAGGTTCTGATAATTGACCTCGACCCACAGGCGCATACAACTTTAGGTCTGGGCCATGACCCTGACAAGCTAACCGCGACTATCTATCACGCTCTTACACTTACTGACACACAAAACAGAATTTCCGACATTATAATAAGCACGAATATCGAATTGCTTAATCTGGCACCGAGCAATATTTTGCTCGCAGGAGCTGAGCTTGAATTAACCCTTGTATTCGGAAGGGAGTTTGTCTTGAGCGAGCAGCTCAATACTGTAAGTGACGAATATGACGTGTGCATTATTGATTGTCCTCCGTCGCTGGGTCTTTTGACGCTCAACGCCCTTATTGCGAGCACTGATGTTATCGTGCCTGTACAGGTTCATTACTATGCTATGGAAGGTCTAAAACAATTGCTTCAGACCGTCAACATCATCCGAGAGCGTTTCCATCCTTGCGATGTAAAGATTCTTGGTTTATTGCTGACATTTGTCGAAAGCAGGACGACGTTGAGCAAGCAAATACAACACCAGATGAGAGAGTATTTCGGCGATTTGGTGTTCGATACGGTTGTACACAGGACGGTAAAGCTGGCAGAAGCGCCGAGTGCAGGCGAGTCAGTAATCACATACGCCCCAGAGAGTAAAGGAGCTGTTGAATACAAGTCTTTGGCAGAGGAGATAATAAATGCAAGACAATGAGCACAAGAAAAGGCGTAAGCCGGGCTTGCATAAGGAGATATCATCAATCTTCGATGGTGTCCCTGTTCCGGGTAAGAAAGAGCCGCCTTCAGGTTCGGCTGCACCGGAGCAGACAGAGAGAAGCCCTGCGAAGCCATCAGCTATGGAACCTGGGGTTCCACAGACTACCCCCACAGCAAAGCCCAGGCTCCCCAAGGGACCATCGCCCAAAACTGCTGGGGTGAAGAAAATCAGCGAATCCCTCTGGCAGAAGATCTGGCAGAAGATAAAAAATAAACTCTTCAAACCAGAGTCAGGCATCAGCTCTACAAGGCAAAAAGTAATGTTGATATTGGTGCCGATACTCTTTATTGCCTTAATCTATGTGCTTATGCCACTCTTCAGAAAACCTAAGATATCCGAACCCAAGAGAGGTGAGCCAACCAAGGTTTCTGTTGACCATAAAGGTGAAATTGGTTGGCAGATTCCAGAGCCATATCCAACAACGCTTCGTGACCCCATGCAACCATCTTTGGCGACTGTCAGGGCGGAAACTGAAACAATAACAGCCGGAAAATCTGAAGGTTTAATCGTAAAAGGTATCGTACACAGCAAGAACAATCCTTCTGCGGTTATTGGTACACAAATAGTGCATGAGGGTGACGTAATAGCAGGCGCAAGTATTATAAAAATAAACCAAGACAGTGTTGAGTTCGAAATAAACAATAAAAGGTGGATCCAAAAGGTTCAACGTTAAGATAGTTAAATGGTGATTGGTTAAATGGTTGAATAGTTACCAATCTGGCTACGGCTTGGCTTCGCCAAGACGAGTTACTAATTAAGAAAAGGAAGTACTATGAAAAACTTTATAGTTAAATTTAGTCGACTAAAGCTTTTGCTGCTCCTTGCATTTGTTTGTCTAACCTGTGCCATCACCATAGCTGAAATTGGAGCAGGGTCAGCAGCAGAAACGGTAGTGGAACCAGTAGCAGAAACGGCAGTGGAACCAGCAGCAGAACCAAACGCAGAACCAGCAGTGGAACCAACAGCAGAACAACCAGCGGAACCAGAGGAAGCGGAGTTCCTGCCTCTTAAGGAGCGGATGCAAAAACTAATAAGTGTCGAGTTCAGAAACACTGCTATCGAGGATGCGTTAATGCTGATGGCCGACCAGGCGAACGTTGACATCGTTAAAAGCCCTTCAGTTACAGGCAGTGTAACAGTTAAGCTCACCAATGTGCCGCTGAAAGAAGCGCTGGACAATATTCTTGCAGCACACGGCTATAGGTATGTAGCAGATAGGAATATGATAAGAGTAGCTCCAGAGGATGAAATTGAAAAGGTAGCTGAAAGGATGCTCCACAGAATTTATACAATCACGTACGCAGATGTCAAAGAAGTTGAGTCGGCTTTGAAGAGGTTCCTTTCAAAGCAAGGTTATTTATCTTCCTGTCCCAGTACCAGCAACATAATCGTTAACGATACTGAAGGCCAGATTAAGGCCATGGACGAGTTTGTTGAGAAGGTTGACCGCATGACGCCCCAGATACTCGTCGAGGCAAAAATCTATGATATATCCTCCACGAATCGGCTGGACCTTGGGGTACAATGGCAGGCTGGGCGAGCTACCAACTATGGTACTGACGGCCTTACAACCATCGGCGGAGCAGCCGGCGCTTTAAGCACCTTAACCAAAAATGACGTAGGTTTCGCAAGAGATTCGTCTTCAACTAATGCATGGACTCATAATATGACCGACCCACACGTCACCGGAGCGTTCTCGGGAACAGTCAATAAGGCCAGCGGTACTGATGGATTGCTTCGATTCGGTATATTAACCGATAACATCAACATTGATGCCTTACTCAGGGCCGAACAGGAAAATGTTTCTGCCAAGCTTCTGGCTAACCCGAGGATACTGGTGCTTGATAATGTGGAAGCCAAGATAAAAATCATCGAGAAAATACCCTACCAGCAACTTACGCAAACATCGGCCGGCGGCAGCATTGGGACAACGCAATTTGAGGAAGTCGGTGTTGAACTTACTGTTACGCCGCATCTTACCAGAGATGATATGATAAGACTGCATATAGTGCCGACGTTCAGTGTTAGACTTAGTGATGTTGTGGTGATAGGTAGCTCAACTTCGACACCTCAGCCGGTTATTGCCAAGCGTGAAGCTGATACCATAACGCTGATAAAGAGCGGGCAGACCGTTGTAATTGGAGGTCTGCGTAAGCAGGATATTTCACAACAGAAAAATAAGGTGCCGCTGCTTGGCGATATTCCTCTTTTGGGCAATTTGTTCAAATTCGAAGGCGAAAGCACTATTAATAGTGAGCTGGTTGTTTTCGTAACCCCCTATCTTATGGATGAACAACAAACCCTTTCAGCGACTGAAAAGGAACAGCTTAAAGACACCATATTCCCAACACCCAAAGCTCCAGATACGAGACTTGGCAAGGACGAAGAAGGTTAAATTGACGAGCAGAACTAAGTAGCGGCTATTCAGGTACCGGCTGCACAGTCTTTTTTGAAGATATGTTTCTACTGCCAACTCCTTAGCCAATCAAGCTCAAGCATCTTGAAGTGACCGAGTTTAGAGGACCAACGCCCAGTTTGACCAGGGCTGAAAAGAAGTGAGCTAAAGTACCTAAACCTGTCCTGAGCGAAGCCGAGGGAGTGAATTGAAGTGAAAAAAATATTCCATAAATTTAGGCACTTTAGGCACTCTAAACTTTAGGCACTTCTTTCTTTACATAAAGCGTCTGCGTGGGGAATGCAAATTCGATTTTCTCAGCTTCAAATCGCTTCATAATCTCAAAGTTAATCCGCTGATTTACTTCGTAGTACAGCCAGTAATCAGCCGGTTTTACCCAGTAACTCATATAAATATTCAGTGAGCAATCATTGAACTCGTTAAAATACACTCTTGGCGGCTTATCCGGGTCGGTGTTTACCTCGGGGACATCAGCAAGAATATCTTTTATAATCTCGACAGCCCTTTTTGCCTTTGTATGGCCAGAATCGTAAGTTATGGTGATATTAGAGGTTCTTCGTATAAAGGGGCGTTTTCCCAGGTTTTCCACGGTCGAATTTGCTATTATACTATTGGGCACAGTAACGAGATGTCCCTGGAGCGTTCGCAAACGTGTGCTTCTAAAGCCGACTTCCTCGATCGGCCCTAAATGCTCGCCAATCTTTACAAGCTCACCCATTTGAAACGGCCGGTCGGTAAAGATGGTGATAGAGCCAAAAAAGTTCGCGATGGTATCCTTGGCGGCCAGAGCAATTGCTATACCGCCGACGCCGGCACTTAACAAAAGCGACTTGACATTCGCCCCCAGGATATTTTCGCTTATAAGAAGAATAGCAACAATTGCTATTGTTATTCGCAGGGCCTTGCGAACTATGGGTACCAGCATATCGTCGAGTTTAGTCTCCGTTTTGCCGACGAGGCGATTTAGATAGTATTCAATGATATCGACGAGTCGGTAGAGTGCATAGGCAAGGGCGATAGCCCCTGTCACCCGAGCGATTGCTGTCCAGCCACTGCTTATGGCAGTTCGAATTCCGGTTTCATCGTTAAAGAATAAAGGGGCTTTTGCGAAGAATATGCCGGCAGCAAATATCGCTACATAGATTGGATTGGCCATGGATTTGAACAATAGTGTCAGAGGGCTTTCGCCTCTTTTTTGTGCCAGTCGCAGGGCGTAGCTGTTAATAATAAACTGGACTATCCTGCCTATGGCCAGTGTCGCCAGGACAATTAACAAAACAAGACCAAACCGCCAAAAAGCATTTCCTTTGATGAGTTCATAGTTCCACCAGTCAACAGAGCCAATTATTAATGACGTCATTTTCTGTCTCCCTGATTAATTTGTGTATTAGATATATCAATCATATACCCTGATTATCTCACCAAAACAAGCTTTTTTTGCTCTATATTTCTGATTTAGTTGACGAGTGATAAAATTTATACAAGAATGTGTTTGTTGTATCGTTGGCGAGCAATAGTATTGTAGGTTTTACTTGGGGCCTGAGATTATGAAACGCATCACATCAAATTTTATTGTCGATTTGGTGAGCTTTATATGTCTTCTTGGTTTGGCTTTTACCGGCTTTATTATCAAGTTCACATTGCCGCCCGGCACCGGTGGGCGTGGGCAGCAGCTGCACGAAGGTCTTGGAAGAGAACATATAAAAACCTTTGGGTCGATGACACGGCACGAATGGGGCGATATCCATTTTTATCTGGCGGTTGTGTTTGCGGTTCTGATTGTGGTGCATATCATTCTGCACTGGGGCTGGATAAAGAACTACTTCAAGTCACTGTTTGGCACTTCACAAAAACCAAGCTGAGCCACATAGGCAACACCTATTTGTAAGATTATCTTAACTCAATACATCGAAAGGACAGTAATAATTGAGATATATTTTTTGAGAGGAGAGGATTTTATATGGTATAATAGGGGTGTGTAGATAAGCAGGCTTATGGAGGAACAATATGTTTCGGAGGCTTGTCTTTCTTTCTTGTTTCATTTTATGGATAGTTCCAGTAATAGCTCCGGTGGATGCAGCTCTGATAGCATTATATGAGCTTGACGGCAATGCCATTGACAGTGTTGGTACTAACCACGGCAGCGAATGCGGTGGCCCATCCTATGTCAGCGGTGTATTTGGTCAGGCGATTTCTCTGGATGGAGCCGGCGATTATGTGGACTGTGGGAATGATTCGGTATTTGATATCACCGATGAGATTACTATCGCCGCATGGGTAAATATCAACACGGTTCCTGGTGACTGGACGGCTATCGTTGCCAAAGGAGACAGTGCCTGGAGACTTTCCACCAACGAGGGCGAATATAGGTTTCACTTTGCTATTTGTGGTTCTCCCTGGGTAAATCTTGTCGGTGGAAGTATTGAAGTGGCCAGTGGTGAATGGCATCACGTTTGTGGAACGTATGATGGAGAAATGATTCGCTTATACGTCGACGGTGTTCTTGATGCGAATAAGGTCTGTACCGATGAGATACCTACGAATAGTTACAATGTCTATATCGGTGAAAACTCGGAAACAACGGGCCGATGCTGGGACGGCTTGATTGACGACGTGGCCATCTTTGGCCACGCGCTAAATGCCAATGAAATCGCCCGGCTTAGAGACCTCGGCGGTGCATCCTTTATTTTGCCGTGCGGTGGAGTGTTGTTAGATGGCGATATCAACGTTGACTGCAAGATTGATTTTTACGATTTTTCGCTATTAGCTGGAGATTGGTTGAGGCAGGGAACACAATTAATGGGTGACATTTATGAGGATGGTTGTGTTAACTGGCTTGATTTATTACTATTAGTTGATGATTGGCTGGAGTACATTAATTTGCCTCCGAAGGTCTATGCCGGCAATGACCGGGTGGTTGGTTTGCTGGGGGATGCCAATTATGCGGAGGTGTATCTGGACGGCATTATTATTGACGATGGTCTGCCGAATCCACCAGGGACGGTAACTGTTTTGTGGGAGGCAATAAGTGGGCCGAACGCAGTTATATTCAGTGATGAAACATCCGAAGACACTTCTGCTACCTTTTATGAAACCGGTACTTACGTTCTGCGGCTTACAGCTGATGACGGTGAATTGTCCGCAAGTGATGATGTGACGGTTACCGTCCTGGAAGCAGGAAATTTTGTTAAAAGAGCAGCGGACCTGCTGTCATTGATGACGCTGGAAGAGAAAATATCGCAGATGGGAAGCGGCTCACCGGCAATTACTCGTTTGGGAATACCAGAATACGGGTGGTGGAGCGAAGCCCTGCACGGTGTAATGTCATCGGGCTGTACAGTTTTTCCTCAGGCGATAGCGCTGGCCAGTACCTGGGACCCAAATTTAATACGCCAGGTAGCTACTGCCATTTCCGATGAGGCGAGGGTTAAGAGTAACACAACTGGCAAAGGACTGACTTACTGGAGCCCGACTATCAATATAGCCAGGGACCCAAGATGGGGAAGAAACGAGGAAACTTATGGAGAAGACCCATATCTGGTCTCGCGGATAGGTGTGGCCTTTGTTACCGGTATGCAGGGTGATGACCCTGTTTACTTAAAGACGGTATCAACACCCAAACATTTTATAGCTAATAATACCGAATATAACCGCCATAGCAGTTCATCGAATGTTGGCGACAGGGACCTAAGAGAATATTATATGCCCGGTTTTAAGGCCTGTATTATGGAAGCTGGAGCACAATCGGTTATGGGTGCTTATAATGCGCTAAATGGTGTACCGTGCTGTGGTAATTATATGCTTTTAACTGAGGTGCTTCGGGATGAATGGGGCTTTAACGGATATGTAGTCTCCGACTGTGGTGCCATAGACGATATTTATGCCAATCATCATTATGTTACAACTGCGGCGGAAGCGGCAGCGTTGGGGGTTCTGTCTGGCTGTGACCTTAACTGTGGCAGTGTTTATCAAAGCAGCTTGGCGCAGGCGGTTCAGCAAAGTTTACTTTCAGAAACCGACATTGATGTAGCTGTTACACGATTGTTTACGGCGAGGTTTCGGCTGGGTGAGTTTGACCCGCCGGAATTGGTTCCATACACTTCCATACCATCTTCAAGACTTGACTGCCAGGAGCACAGAGACTTGGCCTTAACAACGGCACTTAAATCTATGGTCTTATTGAAAAATAACGGCATATTACCGCTGGACATAAATGATGTAAATTCCATTGCTGTTATCGGTCCTAATGCGGACAGATGTGTATTTGGCGGTTATAGCGGCACGCCTAATATCCAGGTGAACCCGCTTGAAGGCATACAAAACAAGGTGGCCGGCCAGGGTATTACGGTTTCTTATGCCCAGGGCTGTGAAATTCAGGGAGAATTGAGCGTTGTAGCCATTCCGTCTGAGTACCTGATACCGGCAGGTTCGCCGGGAGAGAATGGCCTGAAGGGCGAGTATTTCAATAATATGGATTTGTCAGGCTCGCCTGCATTAGTCAGGACTGACAGCCAGGTTGATTTTATTTGGGGCGAGGGTTCGCCGGACCCAGCTATCAGCACCGACGAATTTTCAGTTCGCTGGACGGGCAAATTAGTGCCGCCCGAAACCAAAACCTATGAATTAGCGGTGACTACGGATGACGGTGCTCGCTTTTATCTGGATGATGAATTGCTGATTAGCCAGTGGTACGACCATGCGACGGGTACATATTCTGTTTTTAAGGAGCTTCAATCCGGTCAGGAGTATGACATTGTAATGGAGTTCTATGAGAATACGCTTCATGCTGAGGCGCGTTTGCAATGGGATTATTTAAGTGGTGGTATTGCTGATGCGGCCAATATTGCTTCAAATTCTGATATAGCAATCGTGGTTGTTGGCACCGACCTGACCGTGGCAAGTGAAGGGCGTGACCGTTCTGATATAGATTTACCCGGCCTTCAGGAAGATTTGATCCAGGCAGTTTACGGTGCGAATCCAAATACGATAGTTGTATTGGTTAATGGGTCACCGGTAGCTGTTAACTGGACGCAGGCACATGTGCCGGCAATTCTTGAGGCGTGGTATCCCGGCCAGGCCGGTGGTACTGCAATCGCCGACGTTTTATTTGGTGATTACAATCCGGCAGGCAAATTGCCTATGACATTCTACGCATCAGTCGGGCAATTGCCGGGCTTTGATGATTATAATGTTATTGATGCTAACAGATGCTATATGTACTTTGAAGGCGGGCCACTATATCCATTCGGTCACGGGTTAAGCTATACGGCATTTAGCTATAGCAATCTTCAAATAGAGCCGAATTTAATAACCACTGCCGGGACAGCTGATATTAGTGTAGATGTACAAAATGTTGGTGGGCGCCAGGGCGATGAGGTTGTTCAATTATATGTTCATGATGTTGCTGCAACTGTAAAAAGACCTGTCAAAGAGTTAAAAAGGTTCGAAAGGATTAGCCTACAGCCAGGCCAGACAAAGACGGTTACGTTTACCCTGCCGGTTGAGGAATTGGCTTTTTATGACACTGCTACGGCGAGTTTTGTTGTAGAACCGGGGACATTTGAGATAATGGTGGGTAGTTCTTCTGAAGATATCAGGTTAATGGATACGCTTGTGGTCAATCCACCTTAGCCGCCACAGCAGGGTTTTTGCGCTCGTTAATATACATCTATTCCTGACGAGTTATTCCGATTCCGTAGAATCCAGAATGCTCATGAAAGCTTCTTGTGGTATCTGTACCGAGCCGATACTCTTCATACGTTTTTTACCTTCTTTTTGCTTTTTGAGCAGTTTCATCTTTCGGGTAACATCGCCGCCATAAAGCTTTGCAGTTACTTCTTTACGAAAAGCCTTGATGGTTTCTCTGGCGATAATCTTGCCTCCGATGGCTGCCTGGAGCGGAATTTCGAACTGATGTCGCGGGATTGATTTACGAAGCCGTGTTATGAGTCTTCGGCCTCGAACCTGGGCAGTACTTCGATGCACAATCAGAGAGAGTGCGTCGACGGCAACTTTGTTGACAAGCACGTCCATTTTGACAAGGTCGCTTTTTTCGAAAGCCATAAATTCGTAGTCCATAGTCGCATAGCCATGGCTTATGCTCTTGAGGGTGTTATAGAAATCATAGGCTATTTCGGCAAGCGGTGCTTTGTATTCGAGCATGACGCGGGCCTGGCTTATGTAATCGGTCTTGAGCAGTTTGCAGCGCCTGGTCTCGGTCAGCTTCATAATATCACCTATCGACTCACTTGCCGTGATTATCTCAAGTGTAACAAATGGCTCGCGCAATTCTGCGACTTTTGTAATATCAGGCAGCTCGCTTGGGGAATTGATTCTGATTATTTTGCCGTCTTTAGTCAAAACTTCGTAGCTCACCGTCGGGGCTGTCTGGACTACATCTATGTCATGTTCGCGTTCGAGTCGTTCCTGAATAATGTCCATATGCAAAAGTCCCAGGAATCCGCAGCGGAAACCAAATCCGAGGGCCGGTGAATTATTAGCGGTAAAAGAAAAACTTGCGTCATTAAGTGCCAGTTTATCGAAGGCCGCCCGGAGCTTGGGATATTCGGTATTATTGCCGGGATAGAAATCCGAAAAAACCATTTGCATCGGCGGCTTATAGCCGGTGAGTGCTTTATGGGCCGGCTCAGCGGCGTCTGTGATAGTATCTCCAATAATGACATCTGCCAGTTCGTGAATATTGGCAATCACATAACCGACTTCACCCGTACCCAGTTTATCGACCGGTGTCATTGCAGGAGTGAACTTACCCAGCTCAGTTATAATATGGCCTCTGTTGCTGCCCATAAAGCTAATCTTCTGTTTGACTCTAAGGGTTCCTGAGAATACCCGGACATAGCATATTACACCCCGATAGTTATCACAGTGACTGTCGAAAACAAGCGCCGTGGTCCGTTCGTTGCCATGGTTGGCCGGCGGCGGAAGAAGCGTAACGATTGCCTCCAGCAGTTCCGGGACCCCGGTGCCTTTTTTTGCACTGACGTAAAAGCACTCATTTTTTCTGATACCTATTGCATGCTCGATTTCCTCTGAGGTGGCATCGCACTGGGCGGCCGGCAGGTCTATTTTGTTCACTACGCCGATAAGCTCCACGTTGTTTTCAACAGCCAGATGCGCATTGGCGACCGTCTGGGCTTCTACGCCCTGGGTCGCATCAACCACCAGAAGGGCCCCCTCGCACGCCGCTAAAGCACGTGAAACTTCATAATGAAAATCCACATGACCTGGCGTATCAATCAGGTTCAGCATATACTTTTTCCCTTCGTATTCATAATCGAGGGTAACTGCCGAGGCCTTTATAGTGATACCTCGCTCGCGCTCGAGTTCCATATCGTCGAGGAGCTGGTCTTTCTTGTCATGCTCGTTTACGGCCCCGGTAAGCTCAAGTATCCGGTCAGCCAGCGTACTCTTGCCGTGGTCGATATGTGCTATTATCGAAAAATTTCGTATGTGTTCAGTGCTCATCAATAATTCGTCCAAATGCCAAAAAAGACATTGTAACATTTTTAGCAGCCGAAGACAACTCGTGTGCGACCGCCTCGCAGGTTTAGTGAGTAGTATTAATGTTCATTTTCTTTGAGTTTTCTGCCTGCCCTCCGTAGCCACTAAGGGGCGGAGGATGGGTGTCTCCCGGAAAATTTAGATATGCAAATTCACCAAAGAGCTCCTCTGCCTTGCGGTCATAGGCAAGTGCAGCTTCAATTTCATTATCGAAACAGCCGATATGGATATTTTTATAGTCTTTGCAGATACGCACATACCACTTCTTACTATTATTGTGCCAGGTAACACCCTTGTATTTTGAATGACCGCCGGCAGCAGGACGTCTGTTCCAGGCATTTTGGGTATAATTACAGAGGCGAAGGTTGGCCTTTCTGTTATTCAGGCCGTTACCGTCAATGTGGTCAACGAGCTTGTGCTTGGGGGCGTTTAAGATGAGGCGGTGCATAAAGATTGTTTTCTTTCGGCCTTTAACACGGCGAAAAGTATTGGCGTAATATGTATTTCCATCCAGCCTGCAACGCCAATTATACCGACAGACGCGGAAGTAATCATCGAGGTCAATAATGGCAAATTGGCCGTGAGTTAACGGAATGTAACATACTTTTTTGCAAGCCGACAATACAGCCGGTTTATCCCGCCGGTCTGCGACCTTGATTTTGACAGCGTTTCCTGAAATTTTCACCTGCCTCCGCAGTCTTTGGTCTGTAGTCTTTTGTCTTGCGTCTGAAGGACTAATATGTCCTTCCAATATTGGCTGAACCTGCGGATTTGGTCGAAATTTGAGCGATTTTTTAAGGAGTGAGATTACGTAAGTGCTTGTAAGGGCAGGAATAAAAAAAAATGATTTTTTCGATTTTTGTCTATAAGTACCTGCACAAATGATTGATTTTTTTCTGTAAGTTTATATCCAGCCGATACTTATAGCGGATTTTTTTACAATCCCTTGTTGACTAACGACTTAGAACCATATTTAGCCCCTCGATTTATCGAGTGGGTTTTCTTATTTAGCCCTCAAGCCTGCTTGAGGGGGTTGCCTGTCCTAAGCGTAGTCGAAGGATTTATGTTGGGGGTTACATTTATCTTTATGCTGGGGGTTCTTGTCTCAAAGTTTGTTACCCCTCGGCCTGTCCTGAGCAGAGTCGAAGGGCACCACCGAGGGTTATTTAGCCCCGAAGCCTGCTTCGGGGTAATAAAATGGTACAAACCGATAATGCAATTTACCGATTATTTATTACTTTTATCAAAACACTCATCTATCCACTTATCCAACCAACCAAATAACGTGTTCATTACACTTGCACCGTTTGTTTCCAGTTTTGCGTGGTTCGTCTGCAATTCGCTTAATCGTGCCTTTGTATTGGTTATATCGATGGGAATGGAGTCTGGCCTCAGATTACTCTCTAGTATTAATGCCGCCGCATATAAAAAGCCTGTGTCCAAATGTACAATCCCATCATAGCGGCGTGTTCCACTATACGAACCTGAACCAGTCAAAGGGTCATAGTGCGTTCTTTCCCAAGCATCACCCAGTTCTTCTATAAATCGGTATAAATCAGTTGCTATAGTTGGACGACTGTCGTTGTATAAAGTAGCTAAGTCGCCTAAGTTCGGTCGTAATTTTGCGTACCTCTCCTGGAAAAGCATCTCAAGGTTTTTGGCTGAAACTGTTTCAGCCTTATCTTCCAATAGGTCTGAAATTAGTTTGCCTGCCAAAACAAGGTGTTGAAGTAAAGCCTTATCCTTTTTCAGATCGACAGAGTCATCATCAAAAACAAGCTCTCGCCCAGTTTTACAAAGAGATTCAACAAGCTCATCATCCTTTTCTTTGATAGCTTTAAGAAGCCAGCAGGTAAGACCCTCGTGTAATATCTGCCGAAAGTTGCTTTGGGTTTCTGGTGTACAATTAGCAGGTAATTCTTTAAAAAGACCTGCAGGGTATGCGTAAAAAATGCCGAAGTAAGCGCGCTGACGACGAAGGTCTTTGGAATATTCTGATTTAAGCAATTCTGCGTATAAGCCAACTACCACCCAGCATAAAGGGCGGAGGCAGTAACAATTTTCGTTTTTAAACAGTCGGCGAACTTCTTCCTGCACCGTTTTAATTATTAAATGTGTGCCCCTTTCTACAAACCAAAGGTTTGCTCTTTTGTCCAGAGCCAACAACTGGTTAAGTGCCATTTCATAAACCGATACTAATTTGTAAAAGCGTGTGGGGTCATAATTATACTGCTCTTGAAAAGCTGGGAACTCTTTACAAATATCAACCACAGGATAGACAGGTTCTAATATGCAATTTAGCCATGCCTGAATTTGTTCAAGGTCGCGAGCTTCCATTGCTTTTTTAAAAGCGTTTTGGGTTTTTGCCAAATGGCAGTTCCATTCTTCTTCGGATGGAGGTTCGTTTTTGTCTGTTTTCCCCTCTTGCTCTGTTCTTGCGTGTTTTTGCCTGATATTGTGATATATATCCTTAGCCAATATATTTTCCAGCCGTGTTGCATAGAGTTTAGTCGTAGCTTTGATGGCTTCTTTGGGATTGACACATCTGATCAATGTCAGGATTATAAATAAAAAAGAGGGTATTATTGCCAATGTGCTGCCCAGTGTAGCATATGATAAAAGCCCTTTGCACTGATCAAGAAGGTGACCACTGGGCAAAGCGATAGCAGTGACAGCAAATAGGATTGCTAAAAAACTTTGACAGGCAAAAACTGGGAATCTACAAGCCTTATGTAGGTATTCAGCGGTAAACTCACCGGACTCACCTAATCTGTGTGCCAGCGTAGTTATAGAAATGCCGAGTACAAAGATAGGAACGATTAGTGTTAATAAACTCCCTATTAGCTTGTTATCGTAGTAAAGAGGTTGTGTATATAGTCTTATTAGCCAAACAATGACAAATAGTAGTGTAATAATCAAAAAGTTACGCCACCCAGGCCTGAAAAGCCAAAATTCAGTGTGACAAGACCATCTCCAGCCGGTTATAGAAGGCTTAATTGGATCCTCAGTCTGCTTTATTATTTTCAAAAGTCGTGAATCCATTGAGGCTTTACTACAACTATGTTTGGATTTTGTTACCATGATCTAATAGTTTAAATCCTGTCCGGAAATTTGCAAGAGGTTGCAGTCAAAAAGAAACTTGGTCAGACTGCGTACGATATAAACAAACACTGATTTAATCCGCGGTTACAATACAACGCAAACCGCATCTGGCGGCATACTTACTCCCAATTCTCGCCAAAGACAAGCCAATTTCCAACAAAATCCACCGCAAGCCAAATCTTTGCTTGTGCTGCCTCCAGTGAGGATTGTTCTATTCGTATGCCTATGGCATACTTACTGTGTGTTTCCTCGTCGCGGCCTCCGGCAGTTTACCCTGTAGGTTTACCCTGCGGGCACTGCGCAAAGGGATTTGTTTCAGATTTCGTGCTTAGTATTTCGAAATTGTACTCGATACGCTTCACACTTCACGAGATACGAACCCGCGTAGCGGGATTATTTCAGCTCTACAGACCAGTATGCGTGGTCGAGGAATTGCTTCCAGCTACTGTAGCGTTGATGGCCCAAATGAATATGAACGAGGGGATTGTGTTTCGGCTTGACGGGTTTCTGGATGAGTGTCATCCCGGCCTGTTTCGGTGTTCGGCCGCCTTTTTTGACGTTACAGTCGGTGCAGGCACAAACGATATTTTCCCACACTGCTTTTCCGCCCATACTCCGTGGTGTAACATGGTCGAGTGACAGCTCGCCGGCTGGCTGGCGTTTGCCGCAATACTGACATCTATTTTTATCGCGAGCGAAAATATTTCGGCGATTAAGCTTCACTTCGGTTCGAGGCAAACGGTCGTAAAATAACAGCCGAATAATCCGCGGTACCGCTATGTGAAAATTAACGGTAGATACCCAATCGTGTCCATCCGGCTCAAAATCCCGCTTGAGTTGGCTTACCTCACACCAGCTCTTAAAATCATAGTTTGAATATTTATCCTGCTCAACAGAAACGACCTCAGCAATCTCGCGAAACAGCAAAGAAAATGCCCGCCTGGCTCCTACTATTCGGATAGCCATATAATGCCTGTTCAGCACAAGAACATTACAGTCGAGACCGGATTTAATTTCAGAAGCAACCATAAATGACAATTAGCAAAAAAGCTCCTAAACCCCGTTAGAAAGAAAGCTCTATCCTTCCCCGTTTCGCCATAGCTACGCGGCGGCGAGTGGGCGTGGTAAAAAATACCTATCACCCGTGGGGTTTAACCCGTCTGAGCTTTCTAACGGGGTAAACTACTCATCTTTTTAAATAACAAAAACTCCGACAGGTTGCAAGAAAAAAGCGTGGAGCCCCACGGGCGTAGCCCGTGCCACCTCCATTCTCCGTAGTACCTACGTACGAAGGATGAATCCATCTCTCGCCTTTGCGTAGCCGTTTCGGCGGAGTGAGGTCGGCGGAACCCGCCGAAGCATCCGCCTACGCTAATTCAGCCTTCGTAGCCGTAGGCTACTACGGCGAAGTAGGCAGCCTTGGCGGATACCCTTTTCGCATTTCCATCCTCCGTAGCAGTGTCTGCTACTGCGGAGGACGGACATCGTCCGACGCCAAAGTCCGGCTGTGGACGACGGCGTCCACGGGTAGAACCCGTGGCTTTCGCTCCGTCGCCATAGCTTTGGAGCGTCGGCGACTGCGAAGGCGGGTAAACACTATTAGAAAGCTCGGGCGTGGCCTTAACCCCGTTAGAAATAACCATCTCTATGCCCTTTACTATCCCATTAAAACAATTCTTCTAACGGGGTAAATCCGCCTGCGGCGGGCAACTCGATGGGCCGGACTCATCTCGGCGAAGTGCCGAGCCGTAGCCGGATGGGCAGGCTTTCTAACAGGGTAAGCTTGCGAGGCACAACCGGTTTTTTCGAGAAAAATACTCGAGTTGCCGCACTCGTCACGGCGGAGCGTACCGTAGCCGGAAAGGATACTATATCGAGTTAAGAGCGATGAAATGATAAACCCCCCACCCGACGCTTGCTACACGATGTATTAAACGATTCATACAACTCAATGCCGCAAGAGCTATTAATGCTGCTTTGGCATTAAATTAGGCAATAAGAAGCACAAAAGTTGTTTGCAAATCCTCTTAAGCCCAATAAAAAACAGCTTTACGACTCTTTTGGACTTTTTGAAGCTGATTTAGCAACTACGTTTTCAGCTCTTAGCCCTTTTTCACCCTCGACAATATCGAAAGTAACTTCATCACCTTCCACAAGAGTCCTATAACCATCACCTGAGATACTTGAGTAGTGGACGAAAATATCGCGGTCTTCGGGGCCGGCGATAAATCCATAACCCTTTCTTGGGTTGAACCACTTAACTTTCCCGTCCAACATAAAAAGCCCCTTTTGAACAACTTTTCCAAGACATACTATACACATCCCATAACCACAATTTAACATAGCTTAAAATTCATAGCAAAGCCGGGTCTTAAATTATGGGTTATGGTCTTTTACTCAAAAAACAATTATTTCACATCAACCGATTCTGTAGCAGGAACAGATAGATTTTGTTTCATCAATCGGCCCATCTTGAATTTAATCGTTCGCTTTGCAGGAACCTCAACCCGCTCAAGAGTTTTTGGATTTTGGGCAGTCCTCGCTGCTCGTGTTCTGGTCTCAAAGACACCAAAATCCCGGAATTCTAAACGGTTATTGTTCTCACACAACTCCGTCGTTATCTCATCGAGAAATGCCTGAACTATATGCTTTACCAAAACTCTTTTTGCTTGTGTGCGCTCTGCAATTCGGTCGATAAGTTCTTTCTTCGTAACTGTTGCCATAGATTACCTCACTTTTGGAAAAAGCGATTGAGAAACTAAGTTCCACTTATCTTACGAAAACCGCTGCCTGGAACATTAACCTTTCTCGCTATCCGGCAGCTCATCACGAACCTCTGTACAACTTTAGTAGCCAATGAATATGCACTGTTAAAGCTGGCCTCGCAAACCTTCTGGCTACGGCTCGCGCCTTCGCCAAGACGAGTTGGAAAAGTCCTTATTCTCCATCAAGCGCAAAACCAACCCATAAAATGAAAACTCTAAAACTCTGCAAGTTACTATACAACAAAGACTTCTATATATCAAGTAATTTTTTTACAAAATTTTTAATATTCCCCAAAAAACCAATATTGTTTCAAAAAAAGACAAAAAATTAGGCCAGGATAAAGGACCACCGCAATTACGCCAAGCCGGCTAAACAGGCAAACAGGACATCAAATTTAGGCCATAACGTATTGGCAAACAGGTTTCCCCACAAAAAGAAGCGGATATAAGCCCTTTATTAAAAGGCACTTATGCGAAAAGGACTTTTGTTTAATCCGGCCGTCGTGTTCAAATACATTTTTGCATGATGCAAAAAAACCGCTCTGCTGTTGCATAAAGCTCGTATTTATGCTTTTGTGGAATGTTACTGTTGCTCATTTATGGCGTTTTTGAATCCCCGAGTCTTCTGTCCCGCTGCCCCCCTGTGAACCGTATTTAGTGAAGCGTATCTCGTCCCCCACGTTTTCTTTCCGAAAACAAGCTGGGCGATGAACGAAGCGTGATGCGTATTACGCTGTCAAGGGCATCGCCCTTGTCTTGTTTTTCCTCTTTCCCGCCATTTATTTGCTCCCCTCCATTAAAAATATCACCGCTTTTTTCTTAATTGGTTGATGTAAGCAAGTTCGCCGTTTTTATCTTTATACTTCCAAAATCTCCAGCCATTCATTGTTTTTTTCTTTGTAATCGAAATCCCGGCCATTGACGGCGAATCGAACAGTTGCCCCGACGGAACCATTTTAATTACCCCGCTTGGCAAAACCTTTGCTTTGTAGTTTTTGCCTTTATATGAACAATATATCCTTTGATATCCCCTCAATAATCCTTTTAGTGGCCGTTCGCCTTTGTGTTTCGTTTTTTCTTTTTTCTTACTCTTTTTCTCGAAAGAAGATGTTCCCTCAAATATTGTTTCGATTTCTTCCCGGCTTTTATTTGCGACTCGTTTTCTCAGGATTGGCAGCAGGTTCTTGGAATTTTTAAGTTTTCCTTTTATAGTATTTCCTGCCGGATATGCAATTCTCAAAAACAGGCCTCAACTCTTCCGGCAGGCTATTTCTTGCTTCCAATTCTTTTTCGCTTCGTTTTTGTTCCATATCCTTTGAATCTACCTATCCCTAATTTTTTGACAGTTGCCTTAGAAATTTTTATCTATTTAGGAGCTGTGACTGTTACTCTTACAGAACCGTCTTTTAATGGTTTATATGTAAAAACTGTTATGTCTACACCCTTGCCATGCTCCACTGCTTGCAGGATAGCCCTAGAAAATTTTATTGCGATATCCTTGTCTTTAGGTTCGAATCTAATGCCTAAAGTTTTATTTCCTGGCCTACCTCCATATACTTTCGTGCTTAAATAAGCAAAGTTTTTTCTCTTCCGTTCCATTTTTCTCTCCTTTCATTCGTCATTTATTTGCTCCCCTCCTTAAAAATTATCGCCGCTTGGCGTTCTTCTTCTCAATCCCTATCTACCTTGCAAAATCCACCTTCAACCACCTTTTATTCTTTTCAACAATTCTGTTTATCTCTTTGCGCCATGTATCGGGGTCATACCAGAAACATCCGAAGCATCCCCGCTCGTCGTTGACTGGAATTTGCGGATCCCACTTTGGGCCACCAACAACGAAGAAATTGATTCCGATAAACGTTCCGCGTTCTCCTGTTTTTGCACAATGTTCGCAATAACGGCTCTTCCAAAGATTATGTTGCCGTGTCAATAGTTGAAACTTTGCGTGCAACTCATCTTCAGACATTTTAGGGTCGTAAGCTTCATTCTTTGACCAACGAACCTGCGGAAACCTGTGGTCAACCTCAAGCTGGTTTGGGACCATTTCGCGAAGTGTTATTGCCTCGATATTTTGGTAATGCTTTAATACTCTCTTTCGCAATTCTCCAGAAAGTTGAAGTCGGACAAAAGAGGGGCTTTCAGGTTCGGTCGAGAGGAGCCGGCGGTGGACAGTTTTATCCTTGCATTTGCTGCAATAAGTGGTTTGGTTTTCAATTTTGAAACCGTGCTGGCGAATAATTTGAATCGCTTTGGCGGGTTGAGTGCCGGGGAGTTCATGTTTGCCGCAATGCCACTGTCCATCAGATAAAATGGTAAAGATTTGAGCAAGTTTTGTTCCTTCGTTGAACGGATGATGTGTCACGTTAATCTGTCTCTCACAATAAGATTTATTCACTTAGGTCTAAGACACTAAAGCCACTCAATCTATCGCTATTGTCGGTCTGAAAAAGAACAATTTGTAAGTTAGCTAGTTTAGAAATTCGTAATACACTTAAATCGCGTTTCAGACGAACTAAATCCTTTCGTTTTTTTTCAAACCAAGGAGAAATTTTCTTCTGTTCGGCATCCTGCTTTGAAAGATACTGGAACTTCTTGCCCCAGCCTCTTTTGGGACAAAGAGGGGGTTCGCGAAGAACTAAAATGGGGATGATTTCGTGTAAATGTCTCTTATATGATGCAACCCACCGGGCATATCCGCTCAACTGGGCAAGGAGGTTTTTCTTCTTAAACTCAAAATTATTTTTCAACTCAATCAGTAAGCATGTGTTTTTGTCGGTAATAAAAAGTAAATCAATACGCTTCTCACCAAAAGAACATATTGACTCATTGGCAATAAATTTTGCGACTCCATAAACGTTGGGACGTAAAATTTCATCTAGAATTCTGTTGCGACCCGCGTTGGCGCAAAAAAAGATACGCAAGTCCTCTTCTGTATGAATTTTATTGGGCACATCACGAATTTGAGGGCTGAGATTGGTATTTCCCTCGTATTTATAAGCTTTATTACATGGTGAGATAATCCCATTGATAAATTGGAACCGTTCCGAAGATGGAAGCATCTCATTGTTTACTGTAATAATCTGCTTTAAAAGTTGGTATTCCTCTTCAGGAATGGAAACGCAGCCCCTTTCTGCTTTTAACTTCTTAAATATCCAAGACCATTGCATATTATAGATTTTCTGATCTAATATCCTCTCTGGATTTTCGAGCGCATCCCATTCATTGACCCCTTTCTTGTATACTCCACACGGATTTGGCTCAAAAAAAAGACGGTACGTTAAAGTTTTGTGGGCCAATTCACTATTCAAGTATTGGTTTCTTGGGTGCTCGTAGAAAACAAGCGGGTCACTTTTAGACTTCACCTTGAAAAAACCGTAGAACCCGTAACCGATCACGTAGAAAACGATGTTATCCTCAGGACGTATGGCCAATATGTCTGCCAGTGCGCCGCCTTGATGCTCAGTATTATCCTTGCCAGTACCTGCAAACATGTAGTTCAAGTGAACATTAAACGTCTGCGCATTAACAGTCAGAATGTGAGTTGCTGCCATTCTTATTTCTTCTTGAATACGAAAATGTATTCATGTTTAAAAATGTAAAATCCGCCAACCAAAGCGCGATATCGCCATAATTCCTTTTGATTCCGCTTACCGAAAGTTTCCTCAAAATTCTTAACGATGATGCTCTTCAGTGAAAAACCTTTTTTCAGAACCTCCTGCATTGTCAAAAACCCTAATGGTATCCATTCACCTTTTGAGTACTTGTCACCGATAACTAATACAAGATAGCGACCTTTCTCCAATACTGCCGAAGCGTTATCAACAACCTTGTTCATCAGTTCTAAAAATCTGTCAACGGTGCCGGCATTACTTAGGTCTTGTGGATCATTGCTGAATTTTATAATATCGAAATAGGGGGGATGCATAACGAGCATTTGCACTGTTTTCTGATGATGCTTGTGCAATATACTTTTTAGGTCAATTGTGGTACTGTCTCCAGTGACGATTTCCGAGACAGTTCCAAACTTGTTGTGTTCGCTGGAAACAAGTTCTCTTGCTTTTTGTGCAACATTGTCTTGAAGCTCAATTCCTATGCAGTTTCTGTCGAGGCGCTGGCTTTCAATGAGAGTTGTTCCACACCCTGCAAAAGTATCAAGTACCCAATCTCCTTTTTTTGTGTATCGTTTGAGCATCTGATTAGGTATTTGTGGAATGAAGTTTCCCCAATAACCTGCTGTGTGTACTCCCGTACTATCACGTCGGTCCATTATCCACAAACTGTCGGTTTTAATATCTTCATATTCTTGCCAGCGGTTTAAATTTATATCATTTATTTGGCTTGTTCTGACTTCGCTAATTGCCTTCTCAAATCGGTCAATGTAATACTTCGCTCTATCTATGGTTTGAGACTCTGCAATTTGGTTCAATTGGTTAAAGATATATTTTTGACTAATTGTTATGGTACCACCATTAGAATCGACGTTCATAACCCCAACTTTGTCGTTTTTAACACTTTGTAGGCTTTTTTCAAGACAGAAAACAGAGTTTTTTAGCAAGGTTAAAGAACATTCGTGCTTTAAGTTTTCAATTAGTTCCAGAATTTTAGCTTTGTTTATAAAAAGGGGCTTGTCAACAGCGATAAAATGAGAATTATCAAACAGGTTTGGATTGTGTGTTAGTTCTTTTGTTGGCACCTGAGTTCTCCACTTACTACAATCGATATTTCCCACATTAAACGCTTGGCTACGCAACCAAGTCTTTCGATTCTATAATAATATCAAAATCTCCGCCGTCCAGCAGATTCCTCAACTCAAAACTTAGCACTGTTTTAATATTTTCTACCATTTTTTATTTCCTCTATTTCCAACAACCAAATTTTACCATCCCATTTTACCCGCAAAATCAAAACCCGCAAACCTCAAAATCCAGAGATTTGGCCTGACCCACGACCCGCCGAAGAGATAATTTCGACAAAACAAAACCCCCAACATAAAGTTAGGGGCTAACCGACCTGCCTGAACGGTCATAAATGGCAAAACTGAGGAAATTGCCGGCCTCCAGACAAAAGTGTTGACCAGAGAGGGACTTATCAGGATAATTAAATCTTTATGTGTATTCGAGCAACCCGCCGTCGCGAAGCCCGCTATGGCGGGCGGAGAACGGTGTTGAGCTTGTATAGTAATTAAGATTAATATTTATGTCAGATAAAACCGAAAAAACCAACTTGTACAAAATCGCTCAAAGACGGAAAGACAGGGCAACTGAAATTGCAAACACCTTTGAATGGCTGATAATCGCTTTTATACTGGCCTTCGTCTTCAGGGCTTTTATTATGGAGGCATTCCGCATACCGACCGGCAGTATGGCCGATACGCTTAAAGGTACCCACTTTCGGCTGCGCTGTCCACAATGTGGATATAAATATGACTATGGTTTCATCGGGAGATACTTTGGATTCCAGAGGGAAGATTATATACCACCATCCGGGAATTTAGGCAGGTTATATCCGTCTCGCTGCCCAAATTGTGGTCACTACCAGCCGACAGGCGGTACGATGCCCGTAGCAAATGGCGATAGGATACTTGTCCTGAAGTGCATTTACCAGTTCGTCGAACCCAGGCGATGGGATGTCATAGTATTCAAAAATCCACTCGAGCCATCAATAAATTACATCAAACGATTAATTGGCCTTCCAGGCGAAGAAATGGAAATAATTGACGGCGATGTTTATATTAATAGGCAAATCTGCCGAAAACCTCCCAAAGTCCAAGATGAGTTATGGATGCCGGTTTATGATAATGACTATCAGCCAGTTCGGCCCAGAGAACCCTTAACTCGCTTTGGCTTTAACGACCACTTCTGGCAACAACCATTTAGGAACATCACAGGTTCAAAATGGATAATCAACAACGAAAATCACCCAACTATATTCTATCTGGACAGCCCCACCGATGAAATCCATTCGTTTTTTTATGATACGTCGGTTGGCAACGATTTCAGAGCGACATACGCTTACGATGATATTAGAGAATACAAATATATGCCATATTGCAGTGACCTGATGGTACGTTTCTATGCTGATTCGATGCAGCCACAGGGCCAAATAGGTGCAGAAATTAGCAAATATGAAACTCATTATAAAGCGTGGGTCGATTTCAACAATGAAGGTGAAATGGTTATCACAAAAACTGAAAAAGATGGAAAAATCACAGAATTAGGCCGTAAGTCAATCGAACCACCAAATATAAATGAACCTACTCTGGTTAAGCTCGTCAACGTTGACCATCAATTGATTTTTCAATTTGGCAGCGAAAATTTAATTCGCGATTTAGGTCTGGACCCCAACGATGCCGGTAAAAGAAAGACAGACCTTCAGCCGCAAGTAAAAATTTTCGGCTCCGGTAAATTAGCACTCTCGCATATAGCAATTTTCAGGGATATTCACTACACTGCCAAAAAGTTTGCCAACAGCCCCAAGCAGGGCAGGGCAATAGAGGGTGCCCCCTTTACCCTCAAAGAAAATGAGTTTTTCGTACTGGGTGACAATAGTCCCTGCAGCGAGGATTGTAGATGGTGGAGCGATGAAGGCGTGGCCAATAGAGGTCTGGGTCACTACCGTGCAGGTATTGTCCCGCGTGACTATCTGATAGGCAAGGCACTATTTGTCTATTGGCCGCAGGGCTTCAAACTATTCGCCAAGGAACCTTTGGGCGTCATCCCTAATGTTGGCCAGATGCGGTTTATCTACGGCGGGTCAAGTAAAAGCGAGTCCGATACTGGATTCTCGATGCTCGATACTCGAGGAGAATCAAGAATCGAGTAACGAGAATCGAGATAGGAGGCTGGCAAATGAACGTACTTTTAATTGGTAGCGGTGGGCGGGAGCATTCAATCGCCTGGAAATTGGCTCAATCAAAAAAACTAAGCAAACTCTATATTGCACCTGGTAATGCGGGCACAGCCAAATGTGGAGAAAATATCCCTATTGGCGCCACCGATATTGACAAGCTCCTGGATTTTGCAAAGCAAAAAACCGTAGAGCTTGTAGTAGTCGGACCGGAAGACCCGCTGGCGGCAGGTGTGGTTAATGCTTTTGAAGCAGCTGGTATAAAGGCATTTGGTCCCAGCAAAGAAGCGGCACAACTCGAAGCTGATAAGGCGTTTGCAAAGCAATTGATGCGTTCGGCTACCATATCCACGGCTGAAGGCAGAATCTTCGACAGATTTAAAGATGCCAAGGTATATATTGCCAGCAGGGACGAGGCGGTAGTAATAAAGGCAACAGGGCTTGCAAAGGGCAAAGGTGTTTTTGTGTGTGATGACCCATCTGATGGTATTTTGGCAGCAGAGAAGATAATGTGCGATAAGATATTCGGCGCGGCAGGTGACCAAATCATCGTAGAGGACAAACTGTTAGGCGAAGAGACCTCGATACTTGCCTTTGTGGACGGTCGAAATATTTACGTTATGGAATCATCACAAGACCACAAGCCCATTGGAGACGGTGACACAGGCCCTAACACCGGCGGGATGGGGGCTTACAGCCCCGCGCCAGTAGTTACCGAGGAAGTGATGAATCAGATTAGTCGTGAAATTCTTGTTCCGGTGGTCGATGGAATGAATCGCAACGGCACTCCATACAAAGGCGTTTTGTATGCGGGGCTTATGATGACCTCCGGCGGGCCGAGAGTGCTGGAATTTAATGTTCGCTTTGGCGACCCCGAAACTCAGCCGATATTGATGCGGCTAAAAAGCGATTTGCTGGAAGTTCTGCTGGCGGTTTGTAATGGTACATTAGACCAGGTTAGTCTCGAGTGGGACCAGCGGCCGGCTGTCTGTGTAGTGATGGCTTCAGGTGGTTATCCAGGGGATTACGAAAAGGGAAAGAAAATAACCGGCCTGGACGAGGCAGAACAAATGGAAAACGTCGTCGTATTTCACGCAGGAACCAAGCTTGTCCCCGCGGAAGCGGGGAATGACGATATTGTTACCAACGGCGGCAGAGTTCTGGGAGTAACCGCTCTGGGTGAGACAATCGCAGATGCAAAAGAAAGAGCATACGAAGCTGTAGACATGATAAAATTCGATGGCGCCTATTGCCGCCGGGATATCGCAGATAAAGCAATACTTCGACTTCGCTCAGCACGGTGAGCCTGTCGAACCGTTACTCGTCAGGGCGCTCGTCAAGGCGGAGCTTGCCGTAGCCTGGGAGCCCGCCGCAGTCCGAAAAAGTGATTCTCGATACTCGATTCTCGTAAAAATGAGAATCGAGAAACAAAAATTATGATGGCTCAACTCAAGACTCAAAACTCAAAACTCAAAACTATGGCTCGCTGGCTTCTCGGGGTTTTGCTGCTGGTTATTGTCTTATGGCTTGTTTTTGTCTTAGCAGGCCGAGCTCTTCCCCATATTGCCATCGGCCAGATTGCTGAACTTACTAATGCAAAGATCCAGGTCAAATCGATAGATTTCAACCTTGATGGCTCTATCTTTATCAAAAAGCTTGTCATCAGCCCTTATCAAAAGCAGGGTCCCAACGATGAAATACTAAAAGCCGAAACAGTATACGCGCGCTTTGGTGTAGGTAGTTTGTTGTTACTTCGACCGCGATTGAAGGAAATAGAGATAGATGATTTTGTTTTCAACGCCCAATACAATTTGGATACAGAACAGTGGAATGTAGCTGCACTTGAAATCAAACCACGTTTAGGTGGCGGTGGTGAAATGCCGCTTGTTCATCTCGAAAGGGGGAAACTCCAATACAGCAAGGTCTCGAATAACCAGGTTAAAGTTATTGCAGAAGTACCCATACGATTTCGGTTTGGCCCTGCTGAAGAAAGACAAGATGCTTACAGCTTCGAGGTAACAACAGCCAAGTTGGCCAGTGGTTTTGGCGAAAGTCATCTGAGAGGATTTTATAAACCGGGCAATATCATATTTGCAGGTGGAATATCGTCAGCTGATATTCCTGCACTTGAGATGGCATGGATAATCGAGGTCTTGGCTGGCGAGTTACAATATGACGGGCAAGATTTCTCATTGAAACTTAGCCTGAAAGACTTCCATTCGAAGCATAGTCCCTCGCTGGATAAAATTGCTCAGCTCGCACCATCATTTCTGCAGAATTTCAGCGGGTTTACTGCTCTGCAGGGGTTCTTCAACAGGTATATTCCCGCCGGATGTATTGACATTAACCTTGAGACATCCGGCAGTTTAAATCGGCTGGGAGAAAGCAAATTGGCCGGCAAAGTCTATTGTAAGGACGTCTCGATTTGCGACCGCAAGTTCCAATATCCCATAGAGCACCTGACCGGCGAAATAGATTTTACCGAGAAAAGGGTGTCGATGAACAATCTTTGCGGCAAGCATGGTGACGTCAGGCTTTTCTTTAACGGCTGGTCCAAGGGCTTTGGACCAAACTGGCAGTACGAAACCCGGATGACAAGTAACAATATGGCCCTGGATAATGACCTCTATGATGCATTAAGCAAAGAAGAAAAGGAGTTCTGGACGACTTTTTCCCCGAATGGTCTTGCAGCGATAGACCAGCGTCTCATCCGGCAGTCTCCAACGGACACGAAAAGCAGCCTGGTCGTTGAGCTGCTTGGTACCGAAGCTATATACAAACATTTCCCTTATCCATTAAAAAATCTTACCGGCAAGCTCTTTTTTGACCGTGATGGCATTACCTTTTCAAATGTGGTTTCACAGATAGACGAAAGAAAAATTGTCGTCAATGGCAAAGCACTAACTGCCGGTACCGAAAACCCCATATATGATGTTACAATTGACGTGAATAATATACCATTGGATTCAACGCTGGAGTCGGCATTATCAGATGTGCAAAGACAGCTGTATGCTCAATTCCGTCCTGCCGGTCTGGCTGATGGTGAGATTAAGGTTTTTACATCCAGAGAGGATGCTAACGTAGCAAACTATATAGCTGATTTGTCTTTCAGAAAATCTTCTTTGGATTCAACTCAAATTCCGCTTGTTATCTCAGATATCACGGCAAAAGCCGTTTTTACAAATGATTCAATCCGCATAGACAGTTTCACCGGCCAGCACGCCGGAGGTTTGCTTGGTTTGACCGGTCAGGCCTGGCCGGATGAAAAAGGCAACCTACGATATAACCTGAAATTAAATGCCAGAGGTGCGCAGTTGAATGAGCAACTGTTTGACTTGCTACCTGAGCCGTTAGAAAAAATCGTCTCGGAGTTTCAGCCGGAGGGCAAAATAAACTACGAGGCCGACTTAGACAAAACTGACCCTGACCCTAACAAGTATCCTGACTATAATATAGACGTAACCTGTCTGGGTGACAGTGTCAATTGCAAATGGTTCGCTTATCCACTGAAAGACATCACCGGCGATTTAACGATAACCAAAGACTATATCAAGCTAAGAGATATTGTTGCAACCGCCGCTGGAGGTCTTCATATTGAGGGACCCCGCCTTGCGGGAGCCCAGCCGAATGTCTCAACTATAAAAATAAATGGCGAAGTAGTTTTGGCTGATAATGTTTTCAGTAACGGTTGGTTTGAACTTTCGGCCAAGGACATTCTTTTCGACGAACGACTCGGCGTCGCTTTGCCTGAGGGCCGTCAGGGTTTTTACTCGCAGCTGTTACCTACGGGCTGGTTCGATGTGAATTCTTTAAATATAAAAGTGTTTCGCGGTGTGAAGGACGAAAAATACATCGATTTCGACGGTACTATTAAGTTCAAAGATTGCGATTTCAGAGTCCCTTCTGCTGTAACCGGGTTAGATGCAAAATTGAAAACAAAGGGCTTGTATAAGACCGGTGAAGGTTTCCGATGGGGCGAGGCGCTTCTTATGGCGGATAGTATCAGGGTTGAGGGCAAAGCTTTTACTAACTTAAAAGCAGATATTTATTATGACCCTGACCAGCAGAAGTGGTTTGCTGAAAATTTAGTTGCTGATTGCTATGGCGGCAGATTGACAGGCAAACTCGAATTCACGCAACCGGACAACGCTGCTTTGGAGTATCTGCTGCAAGTTGGGTTTGACAATGTTGACATAAAACAATTCCTTTCTGACCCCGGCCTGCACCAAGACGGGTCGGACACAATAGATATGCCACAAGTTGCGAACCACAAATCAAGCTTTAACGGCAAGACCAGTGGTATAATGAGCGGCTCACTGAGCATCAGCGGTCGAAGTGGTGACAGTTCTTCCCCGGCCACGGCACGCTCCGCCGTGACGAGACGTATAGGCAGATGCAAGCTGGCCATAAGCGATATGGAGGTGGGTGAACTTTCGCCACTGGCAAAACTGTTACAGGTATTGAAACTGACGGAGCCAAAAGACTATGCCTTCGACCGAATGCTGGTAGATTCGTACATTAAACGTGACAACCTGCTTTTTGAAAAATTCGATTTAGCCGGTGCAGCTATTGCCTTTTACGGCTCAGGTCAGATGAACCTGCAAAGTAAGAATGTCGAATTGGTTCTGAATGCTCGGGGAGAGCGGCTTACAACGACCGACCCTTCTATTTTGCAATCGCTTGCTGAAGGTCTCGGCGTTGCTGTTGTTCGGATGGAGGTGAGCGGCAATGTTTATAACCCACAAGTAGAAATCAAAACCTTGCCGGTCATCGAAGATTCGCTCCAGATCCTCGGCACAAAAAAACCTACACCAAAATCTCAGAACCGACCTTCTTTAAGCTCAAATTAACGAATGTCAAGTCTAAGAAATGTTAACCTTTGATGAATAAACTTCCCGGCAGTTGTTTTATCAGGCCTTTCAGCCGAAGTGAAACAAGGCCGGCGTTGATATTTCCCGGCGCTAATCTCGTATCCGTGATTATCTGCTCCACATGCATTGGTTCCTTGCTTAAGTAGCCGTAAATCGTTTTTTCATCGCGACTTAGCTTTAATTGACTTATATCAAACAAAGGCGTTTTGACCTTTTCAAAGGCCCTTTTTGCCGCCTCGCTCACGTGCTCTTCTAATTGTTCGCCGATGTAGCCAAGTGCTTCCATCACGTCCTTAACAGTTTCTATTAGCTTTGCGCCATCTTTTATCAACCGATGGGCGCCTTTACTTAACGGCGAATCAATCTTTCCAGGCACCGCCATTACTTCGCGATTATTTTCCAGCGCTGCTGTTGCGGTAATTAGTGCCCCCGAGCCCAGACCGGCCTCGACGACAATCGTCCCCAGTGATAATCCTGCTATTATCCTGTTGCGAGGCGGGAAGTTTTCCGACAATGGCTCGTATTGCAGCGGCAGCTCACTAATGCAGGCGCCGGATTCGGCTATAAGCTCAAATAGCTTTTTGTTCTCAGGCGGAAAGATGTTGTCTAATCCGCAACCCTGCACCGCTATTGTGCGTCCATTCGCTGATAGCGCACCCTGGTGCGCAGCAGTATCTATGCCGCGAGCCATTCCGGAGCAAATGGTAAAGCCGGCGGAAGCCAGGAAATGAGCAAATCGAGATGATTGCTCCTGGCCATACAAACTACAACGCCGAGAGCCGACTATCGAAATACATAAATTGTCGGCGCGAGTTAAAGTACCT
>Ga0315551_10000010_pt1 | contig 144089 bp, 114 predicted proteins | sample SalMarSW160290MG_FD_203678 | JGI IMG/M metagenome (GOLD analysis project Ga0315551, IMG submission 203678) | Salt marsh sediment microbial communities from the Plum Island Ecosystem LTER, Massachusetts, United States - Salt Marsh Sediment SW1602-90 ...
GACCAATTGAGCCATCCTCTCGGTGAACCTCAGAGTTTGAAAATGAAATGTGCTGGTTGAAAAACGATTGATAGGAGACTTGACTTCGAGCGGCGATTTAGAGAAGACCCAAGTGGGCTTGACCTACCGGGCTAGAATGGGTTTGTTTGGTAATTTTTCAGTTTGGGTCGATAGGCGGTGCCTCCGAGGTGTTAGCGTGGGAAAGACAACGATGCTCTTGCAGGCGTTGTAGTTGGATGATAGCCCGATGGAGCTGACGCTCGATGGCATTTTGGTAGCGGACGATCTTGAGGGTGTTGCGCGGGGAAGGGAGTGCGAGAGTAGCGGGGTGGTTGGTAAACTGATAGCGGCGGAAATCGCGGATGTTGTCACAGATTTCGCCGGCTTCGGCGCGGAGGGCGCGGCGCAGGCGCCAGTACGACACGGCAATTTTCTCCACCAGCATATCTTCCAGGATGCCGACCGGTTTGAGTTCGTCGATCAACTGCGCCAGGAGGGCATCGAAGTGGCTCCGTTTTTCGGAGCGACTGCGGATGGGCAGGATCACGGACTTCGCTAACAGGCCATGTCTCAGTGCGTTGAATCTCACGCGCGCTTTGCCTGCTGGAGTCCGGGGGCCGGTGGAGCGCCGGGCGTTGCGCTTATTTGCCTCGAGCTGCTTCGGGCTAGTGCCTGACATATTTGTGCCTTTCTGTTACAAAAGGGGTGGATCAGTTATATGGTGAAAAGTTGTGGGGAAAGTGCATAGTGGAATGAATCCACAGCAGAGCTGTGGGGTATCCGTGTTTATGAAGGCACTACCATCTCTGCATGACCACGATGTATTCTCGTGTCATCGTAGCATCAAGTACACCCATGACGTTGGTCGGACTATTCTTAAGAGGCATTCGCTTGTTTGGAATCGAGCGACTATAGGTATGTATGTGCTCAAATCCATGCTCTTCGAAAAAACACTTAATTGCATCGTGGGTTGGCAATATTATGCCTTTTACTTTCCTATTGCCGATAACGTAACAGGCATGGCCACCGGATCGAATGAATGGGGCGATATTGGTAATGGAGCGCTGTAAATCGACGTAAAACGATGCTACCTCAAGGCTGCGCTTCCTGCTTTGCTGTGCGATGTTGGTAAGGGCGTCATTCAGGGCCAGAGATAGGAAAGAAGGTATTTCCTTGTAGATTTTGCCGCCCATGAGCGCACTGTCAATCTTGTGGGGTTCTTCTAGGCCCAGCCAAGCAGAGGATAGGCGGGAATACTGACCATAGGCAACAGTGGTGTGTGAGTCGCCATATGGCGGTGATGTTATCACGATATCTATACTGCTCGGCTTGAAGCTTGTGGAGGGCATTTGCTGCACTGTGTTGAAGCGATGAATCTTCGCCTGTGGTTTTGTGGCAAACTGATTCATAAGGGTCTGGAAGTGTTCAAATCCCTTCCTATTACGTTCCAGTTTGTGACACATGATAGCGAAGACATCGGGGTTGAATTGCTCTAATCGTTTCGGCTCGTAGCGATAGAGCTTAAACTCCTCATTTCGCGTATTCGAGCTCTCGCGAACGGTTTCGCTAAATGCAACCTGGAAAAACAGCTTTACCTTCTGGTTCTTAATTCGCTTTATGTATCTGTCGACGTAAGCAAGTTTTGCAGTTACTTGTGGTTTGAACCAGAAATCCAGACGAGTAATTCCGGGAATTTGTGAGGGTGCATTTTTATAGTTGCGGCTTCCGGGACTGGTCAGATGATTATAAAAACTGCGTAGTTCCGTATCTAGCGCCCGTTTGTTGATGAGGTTTGTTTTCGCTTGGGCAATGAGACGAGCCAGGGGATTTAGGTCGGTCCCTGCGGCGTTAATATTCCTTATAAGTGCTTCAACTATTGAGGTACCTGTGCCACAATATGGGTCGAAAAGTAGCTGTGCACCCTGCCCAAAAGTATCCAACAATTTGGCGGCAATCTGCGGAATCATTCGCGCGGGGTAATCATGGTAGCAGTGCGTAAGCTCTCGTGTGGGGGCACCGTTGAAGGTCCAATCGTCGATTGGCTCCATTTCACCTAGGAATGGGAGTGCTAATTCTATTTGTCTTACTCCGTTCATATTTATAAATCTTCGACCTTGTTAAATAGTAGGGGTAGTTTGTCCTCGAATGCTCGGAAGCCTGTTCCATGGTTGCGAGCGGAAGTTCCCTTATCGTGTAACCTAAGATCCACCATGATATTGCCTGATCGAATCTGATTTAAGAGAGTATCCTCTGAAGTGTCACTGAGTAAGCGGGCCCGCGTATAGTGAAACCACTCGACTCCGCCGCGCTCCTCAGAGAATGCACTGGCAAGTACCATTGCAGGGAATTTTCTTAAGAACTGTTGCTTGAGTGCTTGCAGTTGCCACTCGGAAATTAGTACGCCGGAAATATGCCGAACCGAAATTGCACACTGGTCGGTATGCAGAAAAAGCCCTTGGCTGTTTGGGGTAAGTGACATTGTGAAGTAGAGTCCGAGTCGGCCATTCTTGTCAGAGGTGCCGTACGTTCTGATCGCTTCCAAAGGGTTCATCTTCCAGGCTTTCCTATTAAACGTGAATAGTGTAATCATCGCAGATGAACCAATCCGGTGGGCTTTAAGCTCTGCATCATGGAGGTCTGGCAAAGCAATATTGTCTTCTTTAACCCCTAGAAGTACCTGCAGAGTGTGTCCGACTCCTGTCGGTCCCCTACGTTTGGTTTGTACAAATCCCATGTCTTTTATTTTCTGAAATCTGGTTTGAAACTCCTTGAGAGTTAGCTTGTTAGGCATAGGCTAGTTCCGTTGAGTAAAATTTTTCTCTCTCGGTCATTATAGGCCAGAGAGAAAGCTAATGTCAATAAAAAGATAATTGTGGGCGGCAGGTGTGGCCGCGATCCCCGATCAGGGTCGGGGACAGGTCTGTGATCGTGGTTTACTCCAGCACTTCGTAAAGAGATTGACACGTCGCTTCGCTCCTCGCAATGACGATTTTGATGTGTTATACACAAATAAATGTTGTGCGAGAGAGGGGGGAATGTCAAGTGAAAGATGTCGAAACCACAGGGGATTTCGACCTACAGCTTCCATCCACCTTGGAGAGAATTATAAGTCCCCTCTGGAGAGGGGATTTAGGGGTGTGTAGCAACAACAAGACACACCCCGCCCTTCGGGCACCCCTCTCAAGAGGGGAAACCATGCCATGTTGGTGATTTTTTCAGGGACGACTAGAACATGAAGGAGTCGGAGATTTTAGACCTATGGCTGGGTTCCTGACGGCGCAGCTACGGGCTGACGGCACTGGTAAAAATGGAGCAGATCGGGATCGAACCGACGACCTCAACGTTGCGAACGTTGCGCTCTCCCAATTGAGCTACTGCCCCATATTAACCAATTACAATATATATACTATCAACCTGACCAGAGGCCAAGCAATTTTTGGGAATGACTACATCAATGTCGGGCGATTGGAGTGCTTACTCCAAATTCAATACTCCCTCTCTCTATTATCTCCGCTTAATGCTGCCTGAGCCGGCGACATGCGTCGAAATGTGTTCCGGTTTGCCATAGTAGGCGATATCGCCGCTACCATAGACAGCGCCGTCGAAACTCTCCTGTGCGCGAACCCTTACATCACCTGATCCTTTGACAACTATTGTTGCCTCTCTTGCGGTCAAGTCACGCGCATCGACATCACCGGAGCCGGATACGTTGATCTCCAGCTCGTCGACTTTTCCTTCAGCGGTGATATCTCCTGAGCCATGGATGGAACATTCAAGGAAATCACTCTCCATATCCCTCACCGTGATATCGCCGGAGCCGTTGATGTCACACCTGACAATGCGGCTGTTGAGATCTCCGATTGTAATGTCACCGGAGCCCCTGGTGCGACAGTCAAAACGGTCGCTGTTGACATTCCTGACATCGAAATCGCCAGAGCCGCGGGTCATGACGCCTTCCAGCTTCGGGACTGTAATCTCCACCTTGCAAGTGTACTCGGAGCGATAGGATTCGTCAGTATAGATTTCCAGCGTCTTGCCTTTGACTCTCGTCTCAATAAGATCGAGAAGGTTGTCGTCAAACGTAAGCGTAACATTCTGCTTCTCACCCACCTCGACAATGACATCAAACGATCCGGAAGTCTCGATCCTTGTAAAGTCCTTTACGTCACGGTCTTCCGTGATTATGTCGCCAGAGCCTTTGACACCCTTATCCCCAAACGTCCTTTTGAACCAGTTACCTGCCGAAACTGAACTGAACGCCATCAAGACCATAGCGCCAAGAGTAATCGTTATTAAAGTTTTGCCTTTTCGCATAACATCCTCCATACTTTTCCATATAAACCTGGTATCTTTCGTTACGGGTAATGGGATGGATTGTTGCGTCGCTCGTGTTCTCAGGTCAAAACCCGCAGACTCAATAGACTAAGGTGAGGTGAGTATCGTATTCGAGGCACCGACAGCTACCAGCCGGTTCTTTCCGAAGGCAATGCCGGATAAGCGCATAGCTATGCCGGAGGTCGCAGTCACCCAGCTTGTCCCGTTGGACGAAGTGATAATCGTTCCATACTCACCCACTGCGATGAAGCGCTCCCCCGTCCAGACAACCGCCTCGTAATCGCTCACAGTCGGCGACTCTGCCTTCGTCCACGTCAAACCATCTTCAGATGTCAGCACGGTGCCGGTATCACCCACCGCCACCAGACGCGTTTCGGAGGCAACAATCCCCATAAGACGTTCATCGGTACCGGATGTTCTCGCAGTCCAGATCGTACCATCAGAAGAAGTGATAATCGCACCTGAATCCCCGACAGCGACAAACTGCGAGTCCGCCCAGCTAATATCGTACAGCACCTGTGAGACACCGGAGGCTACACTGTCCCATGTCAACCCATCGGAGGACACCACAATGGCACCCTCTACCCCAACCGCAATATAGCGCAACCCGGACCACGTAATCGCCTCCAACTGCCGGGGTATCGGGGAAGTTTGTATTGTCCAGGTACTCGCATCAGGAGAGGAGATTATCGTCCCCTCGGCACCAACAGCGACAAAGCCTGTTCCGGAATAAGCGATTCCCTTCAATGGGTTTGATGTACCCGACGGTTGCAGTGTCCAGAGTTCAGCATCAGGTGATACCATTACCGCTCCTCCGTCGCCGACAGCCACATGCATGGAATCCGTGATAACAACATCGTACAGAGAAGCAACCGGTCCGGATGACTGCAACAACCAGGTCTCACCATCGTCCGAAGTGAGTATAGTTCCATCGAAACCAGCGGCAACGTATTGCCCACCCGCCCAGAGCACGCTTCGCAGATGGTCATCATAATCGGGTCTAATCAACGTCCAGGTGATGCCATTAGGAGAGGTAACGATAAGGCCATTTTCACCGACCGCGATGAACTCGCTCCCCGACCATGTGACGCCAAAGAAATGGATACGCATTCCTGAAACAACAACATCCCAGGTTATCGCATTGAGAGAGACAAGGATGGAACCGTCCTGCCCGACAGCGACATACTTCGTTCCCGACCACGCAATATCGTACAGGTACAGACCGAGGGCAGTGGTCAGGGTATCCCAGTAAGTGCCGCCGACTGAACGGAGGACGACACCTCCACCGACTGCCACGAATTGGTTGTCGCCCCATGTTACACCGTACATGTTGGAAGCTGTAACTTGCTCCGTTGTATCCCATATCGTGCCACCAAGCGAAGTGACCACCATACCATCCTTGCCTACGGCAACATAACGATTGCCAAACGAGGCGACGCCGTACAGCCACTCCGATGCCCCGGAGTCTTCTACTTCGCTCCAGCTCAAACCGTCCGAGGAGGTAAGAACAGTTCCCTTATCACCTACGGCTACAAACAAATCCGCAGACCAGGTAACACCGTACAGATCGGTGGTCGTTGGCGACGGTTGCATTGTCCAGGTTACGCCGTCAAGCGAAGTCAGAATAACACCATCCTCGCCGACAGCCACATACCGTGTCCCCGACCAGGCTACATCGAATAGATAATTGCTGGTTCCGGTCGGCCTGAGTGTCCAATTGTCTCCAATCTCTGGAAGTATCGGCTCGGTTGTATTGTCATCACCGCAGGAACTCAGAACAATAGAAACAAGCAATACAACCAAGCACAACTGCAGCCGCTTCATAAAGGGCATGAACATCTCCTTATTCTATAACGTCAACCCACACGAAGGTGGATAACAACAATATCCCTCAAAAACGTCAGAGCAACGCGTCCAATATAGGCCAATACAGACCCCGGTTCAACAGAAATTGCAGGAGTAGATCGAGGGGACACCGGGCAACCTGTCAGCAATCGCGCCAAGAGTGATAACTCAGCTAAAATGCTGCCTGTTACCGCTTGCTACTCGGACACGAGTATGGTGCCGTTCTCGCCGACAGCCACGAACCTGACACCGGACCAAGCCACATCATTGAGATCAGCGGTTGTTGGGGAGGCTCTTTGCAGCCAGTCGATGGCATCGGACGAGGTAAGAATAGCGCCTCCAACCCCGACAACAACCAATCGGACTCCAGCGGGCGTCAGGCCCCAGGTTACACCACCAAGGTGATTTGTCGTTCCGGACTCCTGTGAAGTCCAGGTCTGGCCCTCCGGGGAAGTAAGGATCGTGCCGGAATATCCCACCACCGTAAGTTGCGCCTGAGTCGCTGTAATGCCCAGCAGGATTTCTGTTGTCCCGGAGTTGATTATTTCCCAGAGGACGCCTCCGGTTGAAGTGAGAATCGTCCCCGAATGTCCGCAGACCGCCAGTAGATTGCCAAAGACAGTCACATCGTACAACCAATTGAGTGTTCGGGACGTCCTCGGTGACCAGCTTATGCCATCTTGGGAAGCAATAATCGTTCCGTCAGCGCCAACAGCAAAAAAACGGCTTCCTGACCAGGCCACCGAAAACAGGGATTGGGTCACTCCCGATGATCCCACCGTCCAGTTTCTACCATCCGGCGATGTCACCAACGCGCCACCGTCACCGACGGCCACCAACTGCGCTCCTGACCAGGCAATACCGTTCAACCGACTCGTTATCCCGGAACTTCTCACGGTCCAGGCGAGACCGTCGTGGGACGTGAGCACCGTGCCTGAAGCGCCCACTGCGACGAATTGCGTCCCCTGCCAGATCACGCTTCCCAGCGAGCTGCCCGTTCCCGATGTTACTAAAGCCCAGATTCTGCCGGGTTGAATCACCCGGAACTCTCTGGCCGATGACGCATTCCCTCCGGGGGTCGATACCGTGATTGGCCCAGTCGTAGAACCGAAGGGAACTCGAGTTTGGATCTCTGTTGAAGTCACCTCGAGAATGGTTGCCGAAGCCCCGTTGAACTTCACCGTATTTGAGGCCGCACTCGACGAGAAATTCGAGCCGGTGACAGTTACTACTGTTCCCGCCACGCCGCTGTCCGGGCTGAATCCGCTCACAGTCGGTGGCGGAGGCTTTGTCGTAAACAACCAGACATGGTCAGATTCCAAAGCATTGCCGTCCTTGTCCCTGGCTCCGGTTGTAATGGTTGCCGTATAGGTAGTGCTGAATGCAAGGGTGTGGGATGGGTGAAATTCCGCTATTGTGCCCGTGCAACTCACGGTTCCTTCTACACCATTGTTGAGCGAAAACGTTTTGTTCGTTATTGTCGACGCGTCCATCATCCGGGAAAATCCAACTTCGATAGAGGAAGCAGTGCTCACGTTGGTCGCCCCATTGTCCGGGTCGGTCCAGACCACTTCCGGATGCGTGGTTATATTGATATCCGTACTACAGGAAATCAAGCAAAGTACCGATGCCAATACCCCAAGGCACCGAACGAGATACTTCACCTGCCACATAAATAGCTCCTTGGCTGTTTCCACTTAACTACAGGCACAGCACGGGGATTCCTTCTACTCAAAGATAACCGAAATGACGATCCCGGCCAATCTAAATGGTTCGACGCTATTCACCGAATCGTTTCCAGGGTCATTTTTCGCAGATCAAAGGCCATGAGGTTATGGCAACGCCGGCAAGTCACCGAAAAACGACTCAAATGCAATTGCAATGAGATTGCTTGGCTACGACTGCAATTACGGCACCTGTACCTCTAAGCTACAGACGCAGCAGCCCCGCCCGATGCTTAATCTGCTGATGGACAATTCAAACAGGCGGGTGGCCCACCCGCCCTTGGCGAGCTGTGGGAAGTTCAAACCAAGCGATGAGCTTTCTTCAGTAGGTCAGGTGCCTTGTGCACCTGACACTATGTTATTAGTAGGCAGAACCACAGGGGTTCTGCTCTACCTTGCTAACCATTTCATGACAAGCCTATATCCAAGAGGAAGAAATGGTGATAGTCGCCGTTTGCAACAGTGGTAGTTACCTGGTCTCTAACACTCTTCGAATCGCTTTGAGCTCTTCCAGTATCTGTTGCAACTGAGCCTGACTTCCCGGGAGAGTACTGGTATCAACAACAGTCGTCGAATCGGAAATGGGATGTAAGCGTTGCAGTTTTTGGCGTAAACGTTCGTGCAAGTCCTCCCAATGGACCAAACCGGACAATTGACCCTCATAACCTGTCGCTGATCTGGACTGACCGGCTGTTTGTATGCGAAGTGCCCCTATGCCCAAGAAACGATCGAAAAGCGTCCGATGTAATAAGAAATCGGTTATGGAACGGTACGGTATGTTCTGCTGTACTTTTGTCAGGATTCCTTTATGGATAGAAACCTTATCCTCTTCGATATGATACGACAGGTTCTTGATCCACAATATTATGATCGGGACAGAGATGACCCATAATAACAAGATGACCCCGATAGTTACAGGCCAGAGGATAGATGCAACCTGGCTTGAGGTAACGGTTTCTTTGAGTGGAATCAAGAGCTGCAAAGCCAGTGCAGTTAGAGCCACAAAAAAAGAGACAGTCAGCAGAAAAAGCCATTGTTTGACCAGGAGACTTTTGTGAGGTCTTATCTCCATTTCATGCTCCTTCAATTCAGGGTTGAAGCGAGAGCTGCATAGATCAATCCAAAATGCTCCCGCAAGTATGCGAATTATAGCCCTGGAGGTCTTCCCGGGTCAAGAAGAATTGCAGCCATGACCTCACTCACAGTCTCTTTTCTTGAGACCGTAGGGCAGGTGCCCGCCGTGGCGGGCGCTTCTGCCAATATCTTGGTCGGCAGAACCACAGGGGTTCTGCCCTACTTTGTTGATTTCTTCCGATACTCCTTATACTTCTTCAAATACTCCTCCAGCTTTGCCTCGCGGCCGGCCTCTTTGGGATGATAATACTCCGTTCCGGCCAACTCGTCGGGGAAGTACTGCTGGTCTGTCAGGGCGTCTTCATACTTGTGGGCGTATTTGTATCCTTTGCCGTAGTCGAGGGCTTTCATCAGCGATGTCGGGGCGTTGCGGATGTGCAGCGGCACCGGCAGAGAACCTTTCTTTTGTGCGTCCTCTTGCGCCTTGCCAAAGGCAGTATAGGCAGCGTTGGATTTGGGAGCGCAGGCCAGATATATTACCAATTGAGCAATAGCCAGCTCTCCTTCCGGCGAACCGAGGAAGTGATAGGCGTCTCGTGCGCTTATAGCCAGTGTCAGCGCATACGGGTCGGCCAGGCCAACATCCTCTGATGCAAACCGAATCAACCGTCTGACGATGTACAAGGGGTGCTCACCGCCGTCAAGCATCCGGGCCAGCCAGTAGAGGGAGGCATCCGGGTCGCCGCCCCGCAGGCTTTTATGAAGGGCGGAAATCAGATTGTAGTGCTCTTCTCCTGCCTTGTCATAAACCGACATCCCTTTCTGGTGGACCTCTTGCAGGTCCTTGACCGTGATGACCTTGTCGGCGCCGAGGTAGGAAGCGGTTGCTTCCAGCAGCGTAAGTCCCCTGCGAGCGTCGCCGTCGGCTGCAGCGCCGATATACTCAAGCGCTCCTTCGGCGAGGCTGAGGTTAATTTTCCCCAGACCCCGTTCGTTATCTTTCAGAGCACGCCCAACGATTGTCTTGACGGCCTCTTCTGAAAGCCTTTCGAGGACATAGACCCGCATGCGTGACATCAGGGCCGAGATCACTTCAAACGATGGGTTCTCAGTCGTGGCGCCGATGAGAATGATGTCCCCCTTCTCGACATACGGTAAAAAGGCATCCTGCTGGGCCTTGTTGAAGCGGTGGATCTCATCAATGAAGATGTAGGTGCGCCGACCGGAGAGTTGATAGTAGTTGCCGGCCTTTGAAATAATCCCCTTAACTTCCTTGATGCCCGATGAGACGGCGGAAAAGGGAATGAACTGCCCCCGGGTCGATCTGGCAATCAGTTCCGCCAGGGTGGTTTTCCCCGTGCCGGGCGGCCCCCAGAATATCATCGAGGTAACCTTGTCGCTTTCAATAGCCTTTCTCAGAGGCGTGCCGGGGCCGACAATTTTGTCCTGGCCGACAAACTCATCGAACGTCTGCGGCCGCATACGATCAGCCAGCGGCGCGATATCTGATCGAGGATGCTGTTTCGATTCAGACTCGCCGGAGTTGAAAAAATCCATAATGACTAAATATACACCGGCAGCGGTGGTCGGACAATCACTAACCTGTTCGTGCGATCTGTGCGAATTGCCTCAAATTAAATGTTACCGAAGGATAATAGAATCAAGGAGGGAAATAATACGTTACCTCATACTTGGTATTACCGAAAGGAGACACGAATATGGGTGGAAATTCAAGGCGAGAGTATTTGGCCATGACGTTCAGAAGTGGTGTCAGCCGACAGCACCTCACGTGGGGGCAGATGTGGACTCGCCTTTGGCGAGCCATCCACGAACAGGGGTGTTAAAATCTCGCGGTGGTTGCCCTACTTCAAAAGCATCATCTTACGAACGGCTATGTTCTCACCGCACTCAAGACGGTAGAAATAGACACCAGAGGCTACATCATTGGCGTGAGAGTCGCGCCCATCCCACAGCACCTCGACTTCGCCGTTGTTGCAGCCGTTGAACTCGCGAACAAGCTGCCCGGCAACGTTGTATATAGACAGGCTCCACTCCGCCTTGACCGGCAGAGAGAAGGAAATGGTCGTGACAGGATTGAAGGGATTGGGATAATTCTGCAGCAGTGAAAAACCTCGCGGCAGTGTCGCTTCGTTGTAATCCAGTTTGAAAGGATTACCGTTCATATCGGCTACTTGAATCTCGACCAGCCGGGCGTCGTTATCGGGCAACTCAAGAATCAGAAGCGAGCCGCCTTCCAGCGCCGGTTGGCCTTCCGTATCTACCAGCAGCATAGTGGTAGTGTCGCCGATATTGCCCACAGTAAAGTCCGGGCCGAAAAAGGTAACGTCCGAAGAGTTCAGTACCCGGCCATCATCACTAACAAAGCGCAGATAGACTGCTCCCACATCCTCCCCGGCATCCAATGTCAACCTTGTCTTTCCCGCTGACCAAGTCAGAGAGGCTGTCGCTTGAGAAGCGATTTTATATGGGCCAAGAATGGGTGGTATATCGCCGACAACGATCCGAATGAGCAGGACAAGGTCGCCAACAGTCACCATGCCGTCGAAGTTAATATCACACTGGTCTAACTGCCAATCAGGTTGAGTGATAAAAACAATCAACCCCCATGTAAAGTAATTCACAAACAGTACCAAATCGGCCATTTCATAGTGAATGCCGTTGAGGTTTACATCTCCCTTGAGAGAATTCGGAAGACAGCAGACATCTATCCCTCCGTTCTGAAAAGCCAGCGAGCTGACAACCGCCTGTCCCGGCGGATCCGGGCATGGCGGATCCGGTATCCCGAAGCCGGGGAAAGGGTAGGTTACAGGATCGGGATCGGGGAAGCCGTACTCGAACAGTTCAACGGCAGTGTAGACGGTATCGTTGTCACGGGAGTAGAGGACATTGTCATCGCAGTCGCGCCAGTAGAATCGGATGGGCAACCATTCGCACTCAAGCGGACGGCCCGGTATGGGAAGACCCAATAGGCACTCTACCTGTGCCAGATTGTAAGTCGTGCCTCCGCTATAGCATGAAGGATTGAACCCCGAACTTACGCTGGCAAGAGCAACTATGTTCAACAAATCGGTATAGTCTCCGAGATTGTAATACTGGGCTGAGTCGTGAATAATCCGGTAAGTGAAGTACTCCCAGCTACAATCCTCGAAGAACTGGCCGGGTGTGACGCTGGTTACGGCGTAGGAACTCTGGTCAACGGCTATGAGGAGATTGAACCCGCTAATCTCGAAATCCAGGCTGTCGACGGATACTGTAATCGTGGCCGGATGTCCCACCTGGCCGCCATGGTATGAGAATATCTGCACCCTTGCCGCCATGGTTGCTGAAGCAGACAATGAAAAGATCAGCAGAGCAACGACCGTGAAAGCATATCTGCATTTGTCACACATGACATTCTCCCGGAGCTTGTATTGACGTAGTAATGAAGCTACGCCACAATATATTACCAGCCGGCTGATTTTGCAAGCGATTTTACCCAACAGACCTGTGCAAAAACCTTGTGCGGAGATTGGAGCCGGGCATATGCCGGCGGAGTTATAACGAGGCATCGAGGATGTTTGAAATCGATGGACCATTTGCCAAAGCAAGCCTATAGCACCTCAATGATTCAACATTCATATCGTTGCCACTTCCAAATAAGTCTGAAGGTCCCACTCGATACAGTAATTCGTTACCGGTCAAGCTATTACGGAAACAGGCGTTTTACTTGGCCAGATATCCCGCCAGCCGATCTTTGAATTCCGACTTACTGATATCCGAGTCAAGGATGCCGTTGTAGGCAATTGAAATCTTGCTGGTCTCCTCCGATACCACGATAACCACAGCGTCGGATACTTCGGAGACTCCGATGGCTGCCTTGTGACGCATCCCGTACAGCTTGCGGTAGCGCAGATTGGTAGTCAACGGCAGAGAAGCGGCTGCGGCAACGATGTATTCACCCGAAATAATGACAGCTCCATCATGCAGCGGCGTGTATGGCGTAAAGAGAGTCACCAGCAGTTCCCACGAGAGCTCGGAGTGCATCTCCTTGCCGGATTCGGCGAAATTGCGCAGGCCGGTGCGCCGTTCGATGACCATCAACCCGCCGTAGCGAAGCTCTGCCAGGCGCAAAGCAGCCCGCGATACTTCCTCAAGTGATTTCCGCCCCTCGAGAGTAACAAAGCGCCGTAAAAAACGGCTCTGCCCGAGTTGGGCCAGGACACCCCGCAACTCCGGCTGGAAGACAATAACCAGCACGATCAGACCGAAAGGGGCCAGGTTGGAAAACAACCAGGTTATCCCTTCAAGTTGGAACCAGTAAGCAATAAACGCAACGCCGAAGATCAGGAACAAACCGATTATAATCTGCGCTGACCGGGTTCCTTTCATTAGTTTCAGAACCTGGTAGATAATAAACGAGACAAGCAGAACATCCAGCAAATCCTTGAGGCCGAACTGAATGAAATCATACTGAAAGAGGGTCATGCCGTTTCTCTGATCGCCTGAATTACCTTCAGCGCTTCAACTGTTTCGGCAACATCGTGTACTCTCACCATATCAGCGCCGTTAAGCACCGCTGCCGTTGCCGCTGCAATCGATCCTCCCAATCTCTGTTGAACCTCGACGACGATTGGATGGAGCATCCAGATAAATCGCTTCCTCGAGGGTCCCACCATTAACGGCAACGAGAACTGCTTGAATCTCCGCAGACCGGACAGAATCTCAAGGTTGTCGGTAAGCCGTTTGCCAAAACCAATTCCAGGATCAAGAATCAATCTGGTTTTCTCAATTCCGCTTCTCACACAGAAATCAATTCTCTCTTTGAAAAACTGTGCGATCTCTTCCACGCAGTTCTCGTAGTGTGGGTTGTCCTGCATGTCTCGTGGCGTTCCCAGCATGTGAGTCAGCACCAGAGGTACTTTTTGGGCGGCCACGAGTTCAGCCATACTGGGGTCAAAGCGCAAAGCGGAAACATCATTAACCATATCGGCTCCCGCCTCAAGGGCGGCCCGAGCGGTAGAGGCTTTGTAGGTGTCAATCGAGATTGGCAGGTCTGTCTCCTGCCTGAGCTTCTCAATTACAGGTATGATCCGTTCCATTTCCTCTTCAGCCGGCACCGACTCGGCCCCCGGCCTCGTGGACTCACCACCGATGTCGATAATGCCCGCCCCTTCTCTCTCCATCCGGAGACCATGCTGTATCGCCTCTTCGATTTCCACGAAATGCCCACCATCAGAAAACGAATCAGGCGTAACGTTGAGAACCCCCATGACCACCGGGTGTGACAGCTCCAACCGACGTCCGCCGGACAACGGTATTACATATTTAGTCACTTCCTGTCTAGTGAAAGCCTGTTTTGACATCGAAACCTCTCGTTGATACATAAATGACGGTTTGAGGTAAAAAAGCAAGAGATAAAAACGGTCCGGGAGCTAAACACACGCTTCAGTCATAAACGGACAACTCTTATACGTACGCCCCCTGTTTTGTAGCATCATATTGCAGGAAACAGACCCTCCCCAAATCGCGACGGGCAAGTCTGTTCTGCCAAATCTCCACGCAAGGGCAGGCCCTGCTCACGGGATATCTTCTATTAGTGTCCTGGCGGTGGTGTCGGCTCTTTCACCGGCTCGACGTCACCGGACGGGCGACCGATGATTTCATCCACCTCGGTGCCATCGATAATTTCCTTTTCCAACAGAGCCTTGGCCAGATCGTGTAGCTTGTCGATGTTTTTCTGCAGGATTCCTTTGGCAACATCCTCGGCCTTCTTGATAAAGGCAGCCACCTCCTTGTCAATCTGCACCGCCGTGTCTTCGGAATAGTCCTTCTGCCGGACCATCTCTTTGCCCAGGAAGATGTGCTCCTCGGTCTTGCCGAAAGTCACCGGACCGAGCTTGTCAGACATCCCCCAGTTACACACCATCTTGCGCGCCAGCTTGGTGGCTCTCTCCAGATCGTTGCCGGCTCCAGTATCCAGTTGGTTGAAGACCAGAAGCTCGGCCACCCGCCCACCCATCAGCACAGCCAGAGTCACCTCGAGGTACTCCTTGGAATGTGTGTGGCGCTCATCCTCCGGCAGCGACTGAGTTACACCAAGCGCCAACCCGCGTGGGATTATAGTGACTTTGTGAATCGGATCAGCCTTGGGGAGGAACTTGGTTACCAGTGTGTGACCGCTTTCGTGGTAAGCAATCATTTTCTTCTCTTCATCGGAAATGACAAGGGACCTTCGCTCCGAACCCATCAACACCTTGTCTTTGGCCTCTTCAAACTCCTCCATAGAGACAGCATCTTTGTCACGACGGGAGGCCAGCAGAGCCGCCTCGTTGACCATGTTTGCCAGGTCGGCTCCGGACATACCGGGCGTACCCCGCGCCAGAATAGAGAGGTCGATGTCATCGGCCAGCTTGATCTTGCGCACATGGACCTCCAGGATTCCCTCGCGTCCCTTAACATCCGGCGTGGGCACTACAATCTGACGATCAAAACGTCCGGGACGCAGTAGGGCCGGGTCGAGGACATCCGGGCGGTTGGTTGCAGCAACGAGGATTACACCTTCGTTGGACTCAAACCCATCCATCTCAACCAGAAGCTGATTCAAGGTCTGCTCGCGTTCATCGTGGCCGCCGCCCAAGCCGGCTCCGCGATGGCGCCCGACGGCATCGATCTCATCAATGAAAATGATGCACGGAGCATTCTTCTTCCCTTGTTCAAACAGGTCACGCACCCGGCTGGCACCAACGCCGACGAACATCTCGACAAAGTCAGACCCGGACATCGAAAAGAACGGCACCTCCGCTTCCCCCGCCACAGCACGCGCCAGCAGCGTCTTCCCGGTACCGGGCGGTCCCAACAGGAGTGCCCCCTTGGGAATCTTTCCTCCCAATCTCTGAAACTTACCGGGGTCACTCAAAAACTCAATTATCTCCTGAAGCTCTTCTTTCGCCTCATCCGCGCCGGCTACATCTTTGAACGTCACCTTGGGGCGCTCATCCGTAAGCAGCTTGGCCTTACTCTTACCAAATGAGAACAGGCCCTTGGGACCTGAGGCGCCTTGCATCTGGCGAAGGAAGAACAGCCAGATAAACACCAGAATGAGCCACGGTAGAATTGAGAGGATATACGAGACGTAATTTGATTCGACCTTGGCAACGATCTTGGCCCCCCCTTTTTCCAATCTGTCCACCAACTCGTAGTTCACGTCGGGAAATGGAATTCTACTCTTGAACTTCGAGTAGGATTTAGTTGACTCAGTGGAGCTGAATGTCTTCGGTTGCTTCAAAGCGCCTTCGACTTCCTGATCCTTGAAAGTCACCTCGGCGATGTTTTCTGCCTCGATTTCCTTCACAAACTCCGAATAAGTGATCTCTGCCCTTTCTGAGCCCGTTCCGGTATAAAGGCTGTAGAACATCAGGGCTATCAGAGCGAGGGTTACCCAGAAGATTAGAGATTTCCCCGGCCCCTTCCAACTCATCTTCATCGGCTCTTTCGACTGGTCTTCCCCTTTCTTACTCGATAAGGGAAACCGCCTCTTGTTATCGCTGGGATCCGTCACACCTACTCCAAATTTGTTAGTAAACCCTCACAACTATTATACTCAGAAAAAGGGCACTCTACTAATATCGGAATTAGAAGCCCACTCCTATTGTTCAATTACCCGTCCGACAAAGGGCAGGTTTCGATATTTTTGGGCGTTGTCCAACCCGAAGCCGATCACAAAGTCGTTGCCGATTGAAAACCCCTTGTACTTGATATCCAGCTTCATCCTGTGGCTGGCAGGTTTGTCGATGAGTGTAACAAGCTCAACCGAGGCCGGTTCCTCTTTGTGAACCCGCTTCATGATAGCCGTAGCCGTTTTCCCCGTGTCGACCACGCCTTCAACCACTAAGACATGCCGACCCTTGAGCAGGATCGACGGCTCACCAGCCAGTACTACATCGTCGGAGGGCCTCTTCCCATGGCGATAAGAAGCAGCCGATACAAAGTCGAGTTCAATCGGCAGTTTTATAGCTCGCATAAGATCAGCCAGAAATACCACCCCGCCTTTCATGACTCCCAGAAGCACAGGAGTCCGACCGGCGTAATCCTGGGTTATCTGTTCGCCTATCTCCGCTACGCGGTGGGCTATACAATCTTGATCCAAAAGCACCTCAAACGGTATGTACTGGACTTTTTCTTCGCTCAGTGACTTCAATTCCAATCACCTTAGTTGTTGATGAGTTTATTTTCACCCGGTCGGCAATCTCATATCCGACCAGCCATACGATTCCTTTCTGATCGCACACGACCGGAATCTCGTCTCGGTATACTCTGGCGACTCTCCTGTCGGTCAGGTAATTACCGATCTTTTTTGTCCCTTTCATACCTAACGGAACAAACCGGTCTCCACGTTTTATGTTACGAACCACAAGCGGCGGGAATAACCTCTCCCAATCAAGCCACACCCGCCGGGAGCGCTTGGTCTTTTCCAGCGGTCCATCGAAAACAACCGGTAATCGGCAGCGTATGTTCAGTCGAAGCTGGGACAACTTGCAGGTTTTGCCCGGCTTTAATTCTTCTGAGTACGCAAAACCTCCCTTGCTGTACAGAACTAACTTGTCGCCTGTCCTGATCGCCTGCCTTTCGTCCGGGAGCGAGAGCGCTTTTCCCCCGGTCAGGCAGACTTCATCCAGCCGGTTGACCACTGTCCTGTCCGGCGCCTGTCCATAAGGTGAAAGCTCTCTGAGGCAATGCCTTAACAGCCTGCGCCGCAACCATATATCATATTCCCTAAATCGCTTCAAATCAAGTTCTATTTTGCCCCCGACAGTAGTTCTGACGATCTTTTTTTGAGCTCTTCGGACAATGCCGTTCAGAAAGGCTTCTTCCTGATGAGCCGTCTCAGACAGGTTCAACAGCGCTACATCAACCTGCGGATTGAGGTAGCGGCGAACGTCCGTCAACAACCTGTTCCGGATATAGTTCCGTGCGAAGTCGATACCGGTATTGGTTTGATCCACGCAGAATTGCAACCGATGCCTCTTAAGATAAGCGTATATCTCTTTCTTGGTGACATCATAAAGGGGCCTGACAAGACCTCCGCGTTTGATCGGGATCCCCTGCAAACCGGTGCGGCCAGTGCCGCGAAGAATGCGAAAAAGTATTGTCTCCACTCGGTCATCAACATGATGCCCCAAGGCGATCCTGTCGCAGCCGTACTCGGTGGCGAGCTTTTTGAACAGGCTGTAGCGGAAATCACGAGCTGTTTCCTCAAGACCCTTCTTCTTTGATCGAGCCAGCGCCGGAATATCTTCGCGTACAACGGTTAGTTCCACACGTAGTTTGTCACAGAGCTCCCGACAGAATCTCTCCTCCTTTTTGGCCGCCCTCGGCCTGATCTGGTGGTTCACATAAACCACCGCCAGCCTCAACTCCATTCCCTTTTGAAGACAGCTCAACAGGTGCAGAAGCGCTACCGAATCCGGCCCGCCGGAAAGAGCCACAAGGACAGAATCACCCACCGACAGGAGCTCGTGCTCACGAATTGTATTTCTCACCTTCTTAAGCATCCTCATATCCAAGATAACAGATAATCCTGCAAGGTCGAGGCAAAAGTTGACGCACAACCGGGCCCATCGTTGATAGTAGCAACTATACAGGCCAACAACAACGTTGAACAAAAGGAGACATTACTTTCCGAAAAGCGTCGCGCTGGTGTCTAAACTGCCGCTTGAACTCTTGCAGAGTCGAAGACGGCAACTAACAGAGTTGTGTTATTCAATACTGACCGGCGTGGAAAAGAACGAGGATATCTTCAGGTTGAAAAACGGTATTGACCGGTTGTCGCCCTGCCTGTGGTTGAAATTGCGTACCCAGTCGACACCGACGCCAACGTCAAAATAGAAATGATTCCTGACGAACCCCCTGGCGCCGATCATTGCAGAGGTAGTCTTCTCAACAATGCCGGTCGGAAACGGCTCGCTGTAGTCGCCCGTGACCAGTGTCCATGGGGAGGTCCATTCATCGGTGACACTGCCTTCGCCACGGCGGGTAAAGGCAAAATTGAACGACGCCGCAAGGTCATCCTCGAACCACTTGACCAAAGAGGCTCGCGTCAGATCGTAGTCGTTTCCAAGGGCGCCGCCGATTGGTTGGTTATCGTAGAGATATCGATTACGTTCCTGAGCTTGATTGAAGGTCCGGTTAGTCACATGGCTGTATTCCGCTTTGAGATCGAAAGACGGAAGGAGATTGGCCAGATAGGTTCCTACCAGGAAGGCAATTTCATCAGGCTCTTCATCCCCCTGTGCCTTGCGGTCGATCTGAAAATCATCTACTAGCAACTGCCCATAAAGCTTGACGCCTACCTTCGGTTTGAAACTGAAATCAAAACCGAGAAAGGTGTTGTCGTCCATCCCTTCGTTCAACTGTGCGCCGTGGAAGAAAATAATCGGGTTAAGGTAGAATAGGTCTATCTGGCGCCCGGGCCCCCCGAAAATTACCGTTTCAAAAAGTCCGACTTGCAACCAGTTACTGAGAAGCAGATCGAGCCGGTGACCAGCGAAGTAGCGGTTTTCAAATTGTACCGAGCTGTCGGCATCAGGGTTGAGTCCGTCCAGACGCGCCAGACGATACGAGAGGGCCAGTCTTCCCCGGCGGAAGGTGTAGCCGAATCCGTCCATCGCCGTCCGCGACGACAGGGCCAGCGAACTTCGCGGCCCCCAGAAGGAGGCATAGCGACCCACTGTGACCGTTAGCGATCCCGACTGATAATGCCCGAAGGCCTCTTCAACGCCGCCCGCCAGGCCGCGCCACTTCTTGCCGCTATAGGAGGCATCCCGAGCTTTCCTCTCGTCAAGGACAAAGTTGGCGTATATGAATAGCTTCCCTGTCGGCGCCATCGCCAGTCCTCCTCGATAGGACTCAAATGCCTGTCCCGAGGCCTGCTTGGCAACCCGAAAATCCTCCCCAGCAATGCTGAACAGCCGTACGCTGTTTCGACGAATGTTCCTCAGGTTCTCGAAGGGACCCAGGGGAAACTCACTCCGCTCAAGCGAGTAAGGACCGAGGTGGTAGATGAAGTGATCTAGCGAAAGAGCATCAATGCGTTCTAATCGATCGTAGACAAACTCATACTCAGCTTTTCCCGTGGGTAACACTCCAGTGGCGAATCCCTCTCCCGCTATCGCCAGCAGGACATACCATATCACCGTTATTGGCACTACCTTACAGTTCATACAAGCCTCCTATTCCTGACGAACATTTCCAGGTCCTTACGCTGCAGCGTCTATGACGCCCCGTTACCTTTCATCACCGCAGGCACCGTTCTGGCCAGAATCTTTGTGTCGAGCCAGAGCGACCAGTTGTCAATGTAGTGGAGGTCCATTTGCATCCATTGCTCGAAGTCGACATCGTTGCGCCCGTTCACCTGCCACAGGCATGTCACACCCGGCTTCACTGACAACCGGCGCCGCTGCCAAGGTTCATACTGGGTCACTTCGGCAGGGAGCGGCGGCCGGGGACCTACCAGCGACATCTCACCACGCAGGACATTGAAAAATTGAGGAACCTCATCGATCGAGCACTTCCGCAGCACGCGTCCCACACGGGTCACACGGGGGTCGTTCTTAGCTTTGAAGACCGGCCCGGACATGACGTTCAGGTGCCTTAACTGATCCTTTTTCTTTTCTGCATCACAGCACATGGTACGAAACTTGTAAAGGTGGAACTGCTTGCCATTGAGACCACACCGTTTCTGCTTGAAGAGGATCGATCCAGGGCTGTCTATCTTGATCGCTATAGCTGTCAACAGCATCAGGGGCGCCGTCAGAACAAGGCCAACAACGGCGCCAATCCTATCCATGACATGCTTGGCCAGAAGCGCCAATCGACCTTCGGGAACAGCCCGGTACACCAGGGCAGGCGAACCGTTCAGCCAGGTCGGGCGGGCTGTCGCCACACGCGCTTTGTATATGTCCGGCATAAACCAGACTGCCACCCCCATCTTCTCGGCGGTGTCAAAAAGCCGCCGGGTGCGCGGCAGTTCCCTGGTATCGACGGCCACGATGACCGCATCAACCTGCTCCGTAGCTGCGATTTGACCGAACTGGTCCGGGTGTCCCCTCAATGGAATGTCACGGTAGCGCCACAAGCCGTTTCTACGGTAATCCAGAAAACCCCTAACCGAGACTCCCAGCTCCGGCGAATCAAGGATCGAATCAACTATCGCCCGTGCCCGCGCCCCCGTACCGGCCATAATGACTTGCTTGTCGGCGCGAGGGTCTGGGGAACCTTTGCCATTTGTTGCAAGAATCTGCAGCGCCAGGCGGAAAAGGAACATGGCCACCAGTTGAAGGATCAGATTCGCCCCGAGGAAAAGAGCTATGGTCAAGGGAGCGACCGGCCACTGCAAGGCGTATGCGGCTCCAGCGAACATGAGGCCAATCTGAATTTCCTCACTGACAACATGGTTCGCAGATTTCCGAATGGTACGGGAAGTGAGAATCGGTTTTGGACTGCCTATCAGAGAGTAAATGATCCGAACAACGAACACGGCTGTCAGCATCTCATACGCTACAGAGCCGGAATAACCGGTAGCAAGCAGAGCCATCCCCAAGCTGACCACCGAGACCAGAATTGCCCCACTCTTTCCGACCAGAAAAAGTGGTAATTTCCTAACATGATTGTTTAGTGCCCCCATCTGTGCCCCCGTATAATTGTCTGTTATAGAGCCGCTCGTACGATCAAAGCGCCAGCGACTACTCCGCTGGTCCGACCTCTTCGCTGATTCAACCCAGCGAAGGAACTCCCTTTTCGTATACCTATCGACCTGAGAAACAAAGACTTTAGCTGGGCGTGAATCTGCAGAGCGCTGGTAGGGGTTGCGGGAAGTCATGACACTGTTCTCTCTACTTAGCCATTTGTCCTTCCATAAAATGGTTAGACCGAAAGTGACTCAGCTTAGCCTGTATAATATGTCACAGATTCATCCATGACCTTTGGACACCATCGATCTTTTTGACCGGTTGCGCACCGTTGTCCGCCGCTTCTCGGCCTCCTCTGTACGGCGGGGCGTGAAGGAACCTGTCACAAACGGATCGGCAACATCTTTCCCGGGATTCCTCGGGGAGGAATTCCCTGCAGGACGGCGCATCGTGACAGCGCGGCGATCAATCGATTTCATCAGGCAGAAGCGTTCAGGCATTCTCTTGAAAGCGTCAATAAGACGATCATTGTAATCGCCCGGCTGAATCCGGTACCGGAGGTAGTTTTCCAACTGTGGGTAGCCGGCAAGGTTGTCTACCGGGATTCTGTAACGGGCCAGGAAGTTACCAACACTTGTGGGATCAGCCACTCGCAGGAGGAGGAAGTCTGTGGCCGTGATCCGGCACTGCACCCTCAGGTGGTTGAGCGCTGTCGCAAGGCGCAGCGACTCCTCGTGTATCTCTCTAAGACGCAAGGAAAGGGCTTCATTATCGCTCAGGGCCACTGATATGCTCTTGCACGCCGTTGACGAGAGTGGCCTTGCGGGGACGGAATGTTTAATAAGGCTGATCGTATCGGAACTGGCCAACGCGAAACCGGCGTCGCACGAAGAGATACCAAAGGGGGCTGTAAGAGACCGTAGAATGACCACATTAGTCAGAAGATCCAAAAGAGGAAAACCGGTCACTCCGAGATGGTCGTAGTAGTACTCATCTATAAACAACGTCCCCTGGGGTATCGCTCTCGCCAACTCCTGCAAGTCACAGACGCCAAAACTGGCTCCGGTGACACGGTTCGGGTTGGCTAAATAGATCAAGTCGTGTGGAGATCTCAACGCCGCGAGGACACTTTCAGGGTTCGAGGAAAACGAAGAGACCCCCAAGGTCTCTTCCAGCTCAACTTCAGCGCGATTGGCGGCAAGTTCAATCTCCGGCGTTACGTGACCGCCTGCGACCAGCCGCGAACCGGGCTTATAGAAGGTTCTCAGCAGTTCTTCCATGAAGATCGTCAAATCCGCAAAGAGCAAAACCGTAGCTCTCGGGGTCATGACCTTCCCAGCCACCAGAGCGGTGAGGTCCTCTATCCCCATACCGATCATTGTCTTAGACGTCATGTTTCCGACCTTTCCACTTAGGGAAAGAAGCGCCCCCTCCGCTCACGATCGACCCATTTGGATGGCGATCAAAGATGCTGAGGTCGCTGACCATTCCCTGGCTTACAAGTCCTGTTTTTTGCTGTTATGAATCGTTGCAAAGGAAGTGCCGGCCTGTGCATTGACTGCACACTAACGACATAACCCGTTGTCATCCAATGAGATGGGCTAACTTAGCGGGCGCTTTGAAAAACCGTTGGTAAAGGGTTCGGCAAACTTTGCCGGTGCTTTTTTCCCGGCGAGTCTGAAAAAAATTCCGGGCAATAAAACACCGCCGGTGAGCCTGGCAACTCACCGGCGGCTCTGCGAAGGTAAGAAACGTTGTGAGGTGGTCAAACAACTTTTTTCTTATAACTTTGAGATAATATAAACTGACGTGAGAATGCCGGTTGTCGCACTGACCGCGCTGGCAAATGTTTTCAGCCAGTTACGTTCTTTCTCAATCTTGGCGGGGACTACTACTACGTCCCCAAGCATAACTCGCTTACCCAGGGTCCCCCGGCCTGAAATCACTTCCCCTCCGGCCCTCATAAGGCGCACTTCCTTCTTGTCCGCCTGACGGGTGAAATTGCCCGCCCGCTCAATATAGTACTTTACATTTCGACCTTCGCTGAACTTGATCGTACCGTTGGCCCCTACAGCACCTATTACCGAAATCCCGGATGGCACGGAGGGGACATAAATACGGTCACCGGGCTCCAGAACTATATTCCCTTGCTTCCCCTCGGTGGTGATTATCTTGTCAATATCTATGATAACGCGGCCCATCTGCCCGAAGTCATAATCGAAAACATTCTGCCGGACTAAGTTCCCGAGCGAGTCCTTCACCAAAGGTCGCGATTTCTCCAAAAGCTCCGGGACCCTTTGCCGGCTAAGCTGACTCTCGATAGACTGCCGGTAAAATACGATCCCTTCCGGAAATGCGTTCTCCGTAAAACCTCCGGCTCGGCGCAAGAGGTGATGGAGAGTCTCCTCTCTACTGGAGAGTGTATACTTCCCCGGATAGACCACTTCCCCCTCAACTGCCACAGTACGGTCAAGCTGCCACTCCGGTATTTGCCGGATATACACATGGTCTTCCTTTTGCAGGAACACCTGTTGGTCGCCAGCTCCGTCAAGGTTGACATACAAGAGAGAGACCTCCCCAAGAGAATCCATCCGGGCAATCTCCGCCTGGTGGCGGTAGGCTCCAGGCGCAAACGATCCCGACAAAAAGATCAGGTCCTGAACAGTCATGTGGTCGTACAGGGGATAGCGGCCCGGCGAGTTGATTTCTCCTTCGACGTACACAAACTTGTCCCGCTGCACCTGATCAATAGAATAAACGTAGAGCGAGTCACGATTCTGCAGGAGAATGTCGTGCTCGCCGTTGCCGGAGAGGATCTCCGTCAGGTTTATTGGAATCACTTCGACGCGGCGATCAGGATAGCGTCGAAACAGATCGGCCCGTTCGTAGTAGACATCATACGGCCGGAGCTGTCCCCGGCTGACCAAATCAGAAACACGTGTGGAATCATTCCTTTCATAGTAGCCGGAATGTTTCACCCGTCCACATATAGCTACCATGTTCGTATTGACATCAAAGATGGAAAAGACAGTAAGATGGTCACCATCCTTTAAGGTAACGTTATTGGTCGAGTCACTTTTTTCAACGTTAAGGTTGAGATCCAAAACTTCCCACTCACCGGCGTCGGAGATTCTTTCGAGCATTACTCTGTCCAGATAAGCCTCCGGAGTGGGATTTCCAGCCAGCGCCAGAAGATCCAAGGCAGTTTCCCCACCCTTTAACTCATAAAGGGCAGAGCGTTTTACTTCTCCTCTGATAGCCACCATAGCGCCCGCCACCGGTACAAAAATGACATCGCCTGTTCGCAGTTTTATGTCAGTCGAGTTATCGCCGGCAAGCAGCAGGTTATACAGGTCCACCACTTCTTTAGGTCGGCCTTTACGCATCAGCTTTATGTTGCGCATCGAGCCCCGCCCGTTGGGTCCTCCAGCAATGTATATGGCATTGAAAAGCGAAGTAAGCGAGGAAACGGTGTAGGCGCCAGGCTTTTGCACTTCCCCTGTCACATAAATCCTGATGGAGCGTACCTTGCCGAGGGAAACAGTAATATCGAAATCTGAATATACCTTGGAAAACTGCTCCTTCACCTTGTGCGTAAATTGCTCAAGTGTCAAACCCCAGGCGATGATCTGTCCGACACGGGGAACAAACACTTTCCCTTCACGATCCAAGGTGAGGTTATATGCCTTCTCCACCCGCCCCCAGAGATAGATTATGACATTGTCTCCAGGCCCAAGAATATAATCAGCGGCAGAGGCAATATCGGCCGGTGGCTCGGTCTCTTGCGGAGAGCCGAACAACTCCGTTCCAAAAGGACGAAGTTCGTCATAATCCGGCATACGGCTGGTGCTCGAGGGCTTCACCTGCGGGCTGTTTTCGGGAGAAGCCGACGCTGGCGAGCTCCTTTTGGCCGCTTTCTGGTTGAAGACTTCATCAAGAACTTCCGGGCTCTGATAATAGTTAGATTCGATGCCCTGAGTGAGTTCCTTCTGGTGTTCTTTCAGCAAACGTAGTTTTTCTTCATCTGAAAGTGAGCTCAGATCCTGCGCCGCAACCAGCTTGAACCAACTGAGCGAAACGAGAACAATGACGATTAACAGCAGGATTAAAGTTTTTAGCCTCATCGCTACCTTCCCATGGCAAAATTTACAATTCCCTAACCCCTGGACGTGGGTCTACTATTGATCCAATTATCAAGCAAGCCCAATGCCAAGCGGCGACGGTCACATAACCCTATGCAATACAAAGGAATACGGAGCGTGTGATGGTGTGAAAGGATAACATGCCAGCTCATTGTAGAAACGGATTCCTGGCGGGCGGGAATTATTTTCCCTGATGGCCAGAGCGGTCTCTTTAAGCGACCAGGGAGTCAGTTGACGGGACAACAGGACAGCCAAACTACTTCAGGAGCTTATTTCGGTCTGGCCTATCCACGCTGGTCAGTACACGCTGGGTTTGGTGACACAAGCAGTAATCATTTCACATTTTGGACTGTCTGTTCGTCACTATCAGAGACATTTTGAAGGGAATGCAAAGGCTTATAGTAGCAAGCCCTGGAGCAGTGAAAATAAAGCATACCGCTTGACAACGAACGGCAGTTGTTATACCTTGACAGCCTACATTTGTGGAAAACTGCCGGCACTGAATGAGAGGTCCGTGAAGCACGTAGTGAAGTAGAATATTGAGTTAGACAAAGTTGCTTGCTGATGTTGCTTGTGCGAGACCATAAAAAAAATAGAGAGTTGAACGTCTTAATGACAAATGTACGGAGATGAGAATGGGATTTGCGAGATTTTCTGCCATTCTTGTGGCCGCGGTGACCATGCTATCATCGGGGGTATCCGCCAGCGGATTCGAGAACTCCGGCATAGGCACCAGAGCAAGAGGAATGGCGGGAGCTTTTCGAGCCACTGCAAGCGATTGGACAGCGGCATACTATAACCCGGCCGGTTATGCCTATGCCGACGACAATCAGCTTGGCGGCAATATGGCTCTGGTTCACCTACGTCATGAGCTTATCCCGAATTACAGATGGGGTGGGCAGTTTGAAACGGGTGTTTTCAACGGTCGGACCGATTACAATACTCATGATATCGTTTCTCTCCCCTCAGCCGGTTTCATAGTTCGGTTGCCAGTCTGGGGTGAAACAGTGTTCGGGTTGTCCGCCTACCAGCCTTTTGATTACAATATTACCTGGCAGTTATACAAGCCTCTGAAAGCCTACAACGAGGGAGCCACTGTTCCTGTTAACCAGTACCAGAATAATCTGGATGTTGTCGCATTCCAGTTGACGGCAGCGCGAGAGTTTGTTGAGGGACAGCTTTCGCTTGGTGTCGGACTGCAGGTTTTGCGCGGAGACCTTGTGTTCAACAACATACTTTTCCGCGATAACCCGCTAAAAGACGAGAGTACCGATCCCGCTATCTGGTCCAGGCCCCTAGACAAGATCACCGAGTTCAATCACAACGACGGCGACGGATGGGGTTTTGGCCTTACTGCAGGAACCCTGTGGAAAGTAAACGAGAAGCTGAATCTGGCAGCGACTCTCCGTATCCCCTTCGACCTGACCATAAGCGGCTCCAGCACTTCGAAGTTTTACATGCCGAATGACAGCACCCTCTGGTACAATCACGATTCGGCTGCCGTGCGAAATGAAGGAACTATAGGGCAACTCTTCCTGTCGGGAAACACAGTTACCGACCACGCCGACTTTGAGACGGTGCTTAAAGTGCCACCGTCTATCGGCGTCGGCCTTTCATTCGCCGCCAACGAGAAGCTGACGATAGCGCTTGATGCCGAGTACACCTTCTGGTCGCACTTCGACGGATTCGACTTCACATATACCAATCACTATGGGCTCTCTGGGTCAGCTGATACCTCAGTCTCTGCCAGAAGTTTCTTCACTGCTGATTTATCTTACCCGGTCGACTGGGAAAATGCCGGTAAAGTAATGCTCGGGGTAAGCTATGATTGCAGCGACTTTCTTACGCTTTTGGCAGGGGGGTCACTGGACCAATCTCCGGCGCGAGAAGCGAAGCAGTTTACGCCGATGTTTGTTGATACGGGAGATAAGCTTGGTCTGAATACCGGGTTTATGGTTCACATACAGCGATGGGATCTGGGAATTGTCACCAGCTACCTTCACCAGCCCGATCTCAGCGTTGAGGCACCCAATACATTCGGCCAGGAAGAGGATTTCGTCCTCTTTCCCGGTGATTATAAGGCTGCTACGTACGAAACCATCTTATCGTTCAACTACCGGTTCTAAGGAGGAGGTCAGGGATGTTAAGATATATGAACTGTTTGCTATTCATTTTGGCTCTGACTCTTGGGCTTGTGGTAGGATGTACAGACCGCGGCACTAATGTCACCGACGAGCCGGTCAGCAACGCGGGGATACTGACTATAGGGCATGACTTTTATGACGAACTGAAACTACAAATCGGCAGGAACGTAGGCGGGCAACGTGTGCTCTTCCAGATGCGGGGCTATTCTCCGGAAGAGGCGATTCCACCGATTCAAGGCGGCCAGCCAAAACTGGTACCTCTGTTGATACTTCTCGCGCCCCAGGATGGAGATGAGTGGTACTTCTTCAACCACGGCCTGAAGCAGTTGGCTGACGAGCTGGTTACTGAAGGGTCCATACAGCCCATGGAAATCCTCTGTATTCCCAATGACCGAGTTTTCGGCGGCTATTTCTACGCCGGCCACAGCGCTCCAGCCGGCTACTACGACTACTTTATTGGCGGCTCACTGATTGATTACCTGCACGACACCTACCCGTTCTTGACTGATTCGCTCCCGGTCGGTATCGGCGGCGCCGGCATGGGTAGTTACGGCGCTTTCCGGGCTGCTCTGATGCATAAGGGTGTTTTCACTTCCATATCCGCAACCGACGGCCCACTGGACTTCGACGGTCCTGACGGAAACAGCGGCCTGATGGAGCTGTTCGATGATGCCCTCATAGAACAGGGCTTACTGGGTGGTACTACCGATCCCCCAGATTCCACTTGGCAATGCGACTCCTTGGAGGTGGACCCCTTGGAGGACACGATCTGTGTCGAGTCGACCTTAGTCATCAACTATCCCCCCTCCTGGACAGAAAACTTTGACAGCGCCGGAGTCTGGCATCTCTCCCGTCTGTTCATAGGTGGAGCCCTGGCCTTTTCGCCACACGACACACTGGTTGACACTACAGGAGTGATTAGAATCAAGTTTCAAGGCACCGATCACGAAGAACTACAGGTCGTCATCCCTGACTCGCAGAGATTCGTACTTAGCGACTCCACCACCTTGATAACGAACATAATAAAATTGAACCAATTCAATTTCGATTTTCACTTACCGTTCGACAGCACCGGCAACCCCTACTGGCCTATTTGGAGTATGTGGCTGAACAATAATCTTGAAAAGATGATACTCAACGATCCCAGTCCCGGAAGTCAGCTTCGCGGTGTGAAAATGTGGTTCGGGACATCCCCGGAATTTGAGTTTGCTAACTATCGGCAACAGACCCTCTCCTGGATTGATTGCCTGCGCCACAGTGCCTTGGACCAAAGTCAAATTCAAGTTAAAGAATACACCGGCTATCCGGGCAACCCTGCTACTAACAACCAGTACCTCTATGACATTATGAGGGATATGCTGATTTTCCACTCAAAGTGCTTTGAGCAGCAGTAATATAACAAGCAAAGAATCAAGCCCGGAGGAGCGCCTCTTCCGGGCTTTTTATTTTTTCTGCAGGGCAGAAGCCCAAGCACTTGTAACGTAATTGGCAAGACTGCTAAAAGGTCTGTTCCGGCTGTATTCAGTTTTGCACCAAATGAAGTGATTATTTACTTACTTCGCAGCGGGTCTTGTGTCCGCCAATGATGGCGTAGGAGACAAGCTTACACTCTACCCAAAACCGAATGATTACCTTAGGGGACAGCCTCCTAAAGGGTTTTGGCTTTATGCTGCTGACGAGAACGGGTTGGTTCGTCAGTCTCGTGATATTTTGAGAATCTCGTACTTGAGTACCCCCGCCGGAACCGTAATCTCGACCTCATCACCGACTGCTTTTCCCAGCAGGCCAGCGCCAATGGGTGATTTGACCGAGATGACGTCATTATCAACGTCGGTTTCATCGGGAGGAGCTACCGTGTACAGTATTTCTTCGCCCGAGCGTAGGTCTTTCACAAGCACCTTGGCAAAGAGGTACACCTTATCATCTGGGATTTGGTCGGTATCGAAAGTACGTACACGTGACAGCTTGTACTCAAGATCGGCAATCTTCCGTTCCAGATGGGTTTGCGTTTCCTTGGCGGCGTGGTATTCGGCGTTTTCAGTAAGGTCGCCCAATTCGCGCGCTCGTTTGATCTCAGCCACCAGTTTCGGGCGCTCTTCAAACTTTAGGCGCTTCAGCTCCGCTTCAAGCTTGAGTCGACCTTTTTTAGACAGATAGATCGGTTCACTCATACTATGAGCAACATAACCTATCCTGGCGCCTCTGACAAGGGGAGGGCAACCCTTTTTGCATATATCACAAACAGCGCCAACGAACAGACCAAACCGGGAAAAATCGGCTGAATCCCCAGCCAGAACTGTCCACTGTCTGTCACATACTGGGACACAAACCAGATCAGCGACAGACCTCCGCTGAGCACGATGGACAGCAGCGCGTATCGCGCTGGAAACAGTCGCTTGCCCACAAATGAAAAGAATACCGGCACCAGCAACGCCGGCGTGCCGATCGAACCGAAGACATACCAGATATCGACGGCCGATCGAAAGAACAGTGCCAGACCCACCGCCAGCAACGTTGATATGACCAGCCCAATACGCGTGTAAATGACAATGCCCCGGTCATCGAGGTTGGAGAGTCGACCGATCACGTCGTTGCCAAACGTCGAGGCCGCCAGAAACGAATAGGAATCAATCGTTGACATAATTGTGGACAAAAGAGCCAGCGCAAACAGCCCCAAGAGCCCGACCGGCAGAACCTGCATGGCTAAAGCCGGATAAGAAGCGATTGGGTCGGACAATGAGGGAAGGACCGCACGAGCGTACAAGCCGGATGTTGTAGTAAGAAAATCAAAAAAAGCCCAGCAGGCGATGGAGATGAGTATTCCGCGCCGTGCTATACTAGCGTCTCTGGCAGCATAACAGCGCTGATAGAAGGCCGGTTCGATGAGCGTTGCCAGGGCAATAAAGTACCAAGTAGCAATATACCAGCTTGACCGTCCTCCATGCCAGGTGAAATGCGATAAAGGCAATGTTTCCTTAAGGTAGCTCATGCCGCCATAAGTGAAATAGACGGTCACCAGCAGAATGATGAAGCCCAAAAACATCAAGATGAACTGAAACAGGTCGGTACGCACTACAGAGGTGAATCCCCCCAGGTAAACATAAATGACAGAGAAAATCGTCCCCAATAGAATTCCCAACCAGAACGGCCAGCCGAACAGATACTGACACAGCACACCCAGCATGAGAATATAGGCCGCCGGGACGGTCATGAGATAGATGACGACAGAACCAGCTACGGCAGTTTTTGTATCGTAGGCCTGCGCCAGCCGGTCGGGGATTGTGAGCACTTGGGATTCCCTGGCTTTCTTGGCCAGAAAGAGAGCGAACAAAAATGCTGCCAGGTAGTACGGCACCCCAAACACGAGCCAGTTCGACAGCCCGTTCCTATAGCTGTACTCGCCTACACCCAAGATGCCGCCGTACCAAGTTGACACCAGACTAGCAATAAAGGCGGGCAGGGTTAGTACCCGCCCGCCTACAATCAGCTCACTGGCAGAGCTGCCCCTCCCCAATCTTCTGGCCATCCCCAGGTAGAGCAGAATAGCCAGGTAAAGAACAATCAGGACATAATCAACAACATGCATTCACACAGCTTAAAACAGCTCCAGTTTCAACTGGGCATAGAACGAACGTTCAGCGGCAGCGAAATACTCGGCCCAGCCTCCGACAACAAGATCACTGCCATCCATGTATGCGAAATTGCCGCCGTAGCCCGCAGACTCATACCTCTTATCAAAAAGGTTATCCACTCTCGCTGACAGGGTCACATCACCCATATGCAAGAAGTCTCTCAGAGTGTATGAGGCCGACGCCGAAGTAAGAACGTACGGGTCGATCGAAAGGGAATCAATGTTGTACAGCTCCATGTACTGACAACCCACCAAGTGAACCCTGCCGGTTACTCTGAAAGCCTTCTGACTATAATCCGCTACAATGTTCCCCAGGTAATCCGGAAAACCGACTACCTTTTTATCTTTGAAATCGATTTCAAAACCATCCACGTCAGCTTTGAAATCCTTGATTCGGTTGTAGTTGTATGCGAAGTTCCCACTTAGAGTGAACTTCTCCATGGGTCTTACGGATCCGGAAAGCTCTACGCCGGAATGAACTGAACGGTCGGCATTGACCGTGATCAGAACGCCGTTGTCGTTGATACCACCATAGGGAAGTATCTCATTGTGGAAATCCATCCAGAACAAGTTAATACCCACAGCATAGTTGCTAGTGCGGTATTGACCTCCCACTTCGAAGTCGTACAGCCGTTCAGATTTTGCCGTCGGATCGCCAAATTCAAAAAGCGTATCTCCGGTGGCTGATAATGTAAATGACTCAATCTTAAGGGAGGGCATCAGCCACGGATCATCGGCCTCGTAGATGGCTTCGTCTGTCGGCGTACGTGATGATACCGCGAAATTGGCAAAAAGACTCGCCTCGTCGGTTACCTTGTAATTCGCGCCGATACGGGGCGAGAAAAACAACCAGTCGACAACATAATCGTACCCCTTGAAGGCGCCCATTTTGACCTGGTCAAAATCATAGCGGATGTAACGTAACTGGCCTGTTGCCTGGACGTTGAGCCGCTCGTTGAACTTGTAGTGCTCCTGACCGTACAGTGAACCGACCTGTTTCTTACCGGTATAGTTGTAGTACCGGTGCGTTGGATCCACCGCTCTGTTGAGGAACTGTGCCGACACCACCTGGCCCCAGTGATCGGAGTCGAAATAGTAGAAGGAACCACCGACGGAGTGGCTGCCTTTCTTGTGTTCAATATTGACCCGGGGATTCCAGCCGACCTGGTTCTTGGTGACCCACTTCTGACGCACCAGATCGCCACTGCTGCTGTCAGAGAGAGAGCCAAGATTGTATTCAGAATAATCTCGATTCCCCTTAAACTGTTCGTAGTAGCCTTTCCCACGAATGTAGTACAAAGTATTGAAGAGAGTCATCCGCTCGTTGACCTTGTAAGTATTGTGCAGTTGGTAGTGCGGTTGATTGAAGTTGTCGGTAGCATTATCGTAGGTCAAAGGATTTGTTCGGCGATCATTTATCAGGTCATCCCGTCCAACACCGTAATACGCCAGGTGCATTCTCATCGGTCCGCCGTAGATATACAGCTCAGTGGTCATGCGCGGATCCAAACGGGCTACCGAAAAATGGTACGACCACCCTTCATACCAACTGTTGTAGCGGTAGCCACCGGTCTTCTGCTTTGAGAACCGGCCCGAAAACAGCCAACGGCCGTCGATCACGCCCGATGAATACTCAACGCTCTGTTTATAAATGTCACTGACCGACTTGCCTCCCGACGTGTAGGTCCCATAACCAGCAGAGAATGTAGTTTTTCGCGGGCGACTGAAACTGTTGGTCACTATGTTGAGAGAACCGCCAAAAGAAGCATCACCGTAAAGCGAATTGCCCACTCCGCGTTGAACCTGGATGTCGGTGATGTTGGCTGCGAAATCAGGCAAATCCACGAAATATGTCCCATGATCCTCGGGATCGTTGAGAGGGACGCCGTTAATGTATGTCGCCACCCGCTTGTCGTCAAAGCCACGAATCTTAATGTGGCTGTAACCCAGTGATGAACCGGCATCAGCATAGGTGTACAGGTTGGGGGTCGATTCCAACAGCAGGGGAAACTCCCCCACCAGGTAATCCCGCTTGATCTCATCCTGGGAAAAATTGTCAAAAGCGATCGGCGTAACACCCGTCTGGGCACGGTCCGCAGCGACCACTATCTTCTCTCCTCGATAATACATCGGCGCCAACACGACCGTGTCCGGCAAGTCGATCACATTGAACTGCCGCGACCGGTAGCCTACCGATGAGAAAGTAACCCGCGTCACCACCTCTTCATAACGCAGGTGAAATACCCCGTCATCATTGGTCACTGCGCCGACACCGGTGATATCGGTGACAACTGACACGCCAACCAAAGGTTGCCCCTCTTGATCGACTACTGTGCCTTTCAGTTCCAGGGCATCGGCGCTCTGCGTGTATAAGAGCAATAATACAAGAACTAACATTACACCCTTCATGACACAACCTCGCGTTACAGGTTCACTGATTCTGCAAGGTTCCGTCCTGAATCAATAGGTGCACCCTGATTTCAGGGCACTGGGGATGTGGTTTGCATCTCCGTTTCCCTACGCCGGCATTACCCGGATCAGGTTATGGGGGTTTGTTCTCAGGCAGCTTTTTATTACGCCACCCCCAACGGAACTGTCATTTTCACTTAACATTACACATCTGTTTACGACTTGGCAAGCAAATTTTTGAAAAATCTTACTACAAGTGATCGTTCAAAGCCGCACAGAAATTCCCCCCAGTAACTTCCGGTTTCGGTGCACTTTTGTCGGCCGCCACTGTTATAATGCGTAAAAGAATAAAACTAACCAGTTAGAGGAGTGAACATGTCTACCAAACGAACCAAGGAAGAAATCAAAGAAGCTGTGAAGAAACATTATAGCACTGCCATCATACAGAACAGCTCCTGTCGCGGCTCGACCCCGGCTGATTTTGACCCGGAAGCCGCAGGGCGGTTTGTGCACATGGTCGGATATACTGACGATCAGTTGGTCGAGCTGCCAGAGGGTGTGATGTCATTTGGTTGTGGCAATCCGGTCAATTTCATAGACGTCAAGAAAGGTGATGTGGTTTTAGACCTCGGCTCCGGCGCAGGCCTTGACTTGATTTTAGCTGCTAAAAGGGTAGGTGACGAAGGCAAAGCAATCGGCTTGGACATGACTCCGGAAATGATCGAGGCCTGCCGAACGAACCTCAAGGCGGCCGGAGTGAAAAACGTTGAAGTTCGCCAGGGTGAGATGGAAAAGATGCCGGTCGCAGATAGTGAGGTAGACTGGATTATCTCAAATTGTGTGATCAATTTGTCGCCTGAGAAAGAGAAAGTGTTTGCAGAGGCCTTTCGCGTGCTCAAACCCTGCGGACGGATGCTGGTATCCGACATCGTGACCCTGAACCTTCCCGATGAGTACCGTGATGATATTATGGCCTGGGTTGGATGTATTGCCGGTGCTGTCGAAGAAGATGAGTATGTCAGGCTGGTAAAAGAAGCCGGCTTTGAGGAGGTCAAGATTGTCGACAAGATGACCTACACTACAGATAACCTCGGCACTCTGGCCAGCGATTCCTGCTGCTGCAGCACGAGCGAAAGATCGATCGACAAAGCTCTGGTTGACAAATATGACGGCACGGTGGCTTCAATAAAGCTTTCCGCCAGAAAACCGGAGTAGGTGGGCGTATCTTATTTCGCTCTCTGCTAGTGTTGGGGTATAACCGAAAACTGATGCTCGAATCCTTATAACGGCGTTGTAAGTTGCCGGCATCCCCTATCGGCTTACCCCTCTCGACAGGCTAGTTCGAGTCAAAGTTCTTCAGACACAGTGAAAGAAAACAGTTAGAAAAGACTTGTAAACCGGAAGCGTATGTCTTAGTTTTTATCAGATAATGTACAAAGCTGTTCAAAAAGGCGCTGTCCGCCACCGCCAAAGTATGCCCATAGATGGCAGACCATCCCTTTCGCCGCAGTGAACGATAAACAAGATCTAAAAGTAACATGACAGGTAAAACAACAAATACAATTCTTATTCTGACACTCGCAGGCATAATTCTTGGAGCAGCGCTGGGATACTACTTCCCCGGTGTCATGCTTGCCATAGGCGTCATTGGCCAGCTTTTTGTGAGCGCCCTGCAGCTTTTGGTCATACCGCTCATAGTCGCCGGAATCATAGCAGGTATTGCTTCGCTTGGAGAGGTACGCAAACTTGGCCGCCCCCTTGTCACCACACTGGTCTACTTTGTGGGCACTACTGCCCTGGCGGTTGCGATCGGGCTTGTTCTGGCAGTCATTATTCAGCCTGGACAGGGTGTCAACCCGGTGAGGGCGATTCTACCTCAGGAAGCGGTGGGACTGAAAGCAACGAGCGCCACTGACATTCTGCTTTCATTCATCCCGGCCAATCTCATCAAAGCTGTAACCGAGGGACAGAACATCGGGATAATCGTCTTTTCTCTTTTCTTTGGAGGTGTGTTGGCGACTCTTGGGGGAAGGGGTAAAGCGGTCGCTGATTTTTTCAGAGACGTCCGCGAAGTTATCCTCAAGATCGTTTATCTGGTTCTCTATGCAGCGCCAGTGGGTTTGTGTTCGGTGGTCGGCACAATTGTGGCCAAGAATGTCGACTCGCTGGGGGAGCTTTCCGGTAGTCTCCTCTACTATTCGCTAGCCCTTAGCGCCGGCCTGTTGATTCACACCGTCGTTGTTTTGCCTCTGATTCTCAAATTTATCGGGCAGCGTTCCCCGCTTTCATACTTCGGTAATATGGCGCCGGCCCTATCGACCGCCCTGGCGACCGGCTCATCAGCAGTTGCATTCCCTGTAACTTACACGGGCGTTGTGGATAGAAACAGAGTTGACAACCGAGCCGGAGCGTTGGCTCTGCCGTTGGGAATGACAATGAATCTGAACGGCACCGCCATGTACGTCACGATAGCCGCCCTTTTTATCGCTCAGGTCTTCGGCTTGAGCCTGTCAATCATGCAAATAATCACAATAGCCGCAGTATCAATCCTCGTTTCCCTGGGGGCGGCATCATTTCCCTACGCCGGTATCCTGATGCTTCTTTTTGTCTTGCGAGCAGCAGGATTTCCGCAAGAAGCCTACGCCGGGATTGGTTTGGTAATTGTTATGGATTGGCTTTTCGATCGGTTTCGCGCCGTGGTTAATGTATGGGGAGACTCGGTCGCCGCAGCGGTTGTAGGCAGGATGTTCGAACCTCGGAGTTTACACAAAGAACGTCCTAGTCGAATACGCCCACAAAGAGTCGCGCCCACGGAAGCAGGGAAACGTCTACCGGTTGGTACACGCAGGAGCAATGGCGAACGGACACGTCCGGCACAGCGTCCCCGCCGCGATGACCGCGACAGAACGAGGACACCAACTGCGAACGCCGGAAAGGATCGCACCCAGCATCGCAAGCCATCCCAGCAAGGTCCCCGCGACAGGTCGGTCCGTCAGCGTCCTGAACGAAAGAGAGAGCCACGACGGACTGACGCCCGAAAACCCGCAACCACTGAGACGACGGATGAGACGTTACTATCCACGCCAACGGAAACAGGGCGGATCGCACCCGGCGAAAAGCTGTCCGAGGAAACGATTCCATCACGGGAAACAATGACGAAAGAGAAAACGAGTGCTGCCACTTACCCAGCCAACTCTCAGGAAATCTCAGCACCTGTGACGGATAAGCCCGGTGGAGCCAAGGGTGAACCCGGGCACGCTTTCACAGATGACAGCTTTGTGACTTCACATGATGGCGCGACTAACATCGAAGCTGCGTCTGTCCACGATGTCACGCATCCCGAGGACAAAAAGGAGACAACCTCACCCCTTGAAGCTGAGACGCCTTCTCCTGAGTACGGCCGATCGAAGGCTCGCCGCGGAAGGATCGTCGGGGATAGTCACGCTCCAGATTCCGAGCATGAACCGGAGACCTCTAAGGACCGTAAGGAGTTTTCCCTGGAAGGCATTTCCTTCGGGCGGCACAAGAAAAAGCGCACGCGGTAGGACAGCGCCGAATGAAGTTGCCATTCGTTAACTCCGCGTAGCGGCGGGCTTTACGTCCGCCGTCAAATGGCGGGAGACAAGCCCCCGCCCTACGAAAGCAGGAATGGACACCTTTTAGGACAACCTCGATACAGACACCTATCGGGAACTTTCTACCAGACAACTCGATATACATTATATGGTGAACAAAACTGTTGACCGGGAAGTGTAGCGCTGTATAGATTACCCAATAGGATATCGCAGAAATGAACAGCTTTAAGGTTTTCATTCTCATGCTCGCCCTCATGCTGGTGTTTGTATGGGTGGGGTACATGTTTGGCGGGCAGAATGGCATGCTCATGGCCTTTGTGCTGGCATGCGGGATAAATTTCTTCTCCTACTGGTATTCCGACAAAATCATCCTGAAAATCTATCACGCCCGCCAGATTACCGAGAGCGATCATCCTCGACTCTACCGGGTGGTGAAAAGAGTAGCCACACAGGCGATGATTCCCATGCCGAAGGTATTCATAGTACCTACCAAAGCGCCCAATGCCTTCGCCACGGGACGCAATGTTGAACACGCCGCTGTCGCGGCCACCGAGGGCATCCTGGAGATATTGACCGAGGATGAGCTTGATGGGGTAATTGGGCACGAGATGGCACATATATTGAATAAGGATATGCTTATCGGCACCATCGCCGCTACCTTTGCCGGCGCTATCAGCATACTGGCCGCAATCGCCAGGTGGGGAGCGATCTTGGGCGGTTACAGTCGGGACAACAACCGCGGCGGTGGTATTATCGGCCTGCTGGTGGCGGCAATAGTTGCCCCTCTTGTTGCCATGATTATCCAGATGGCGATTTCCAGGCAGCGGGAATACCGGGCCGATGCCGAGGGCGGTCGCATAACAGGCAAGTACTATGCCCTGGCCTCGGCGCTGGAGAAACTGCACAAATCGCCTATCCGGCTCAATCTTGACAAGCGTCCGGCCACGGCTCACCTCATGATAGCCAATCCTTTCTCCGGCCGGGGCTTCTCTGCTCTCTTTTCAACTCATCCGCCGGTTGAAAAACGGATTGAGAAGCTTCACCAATTGGCCGATCAATCCATATACAGTGGATATGTGCGATAATAATCTAGACAGCCAAACCGATATTCCCCCGCCAATAACGAGGGCATCGGCATAGAATGGACTCAAATTTATTCTTTGCGTTGCTGGCGATCTTTCTGCTGATTGCAGCCAACGGCTTTTTTGCTCTTTCCGAGTTCTCTGTCATCGCCAGCCGCAAAAGTAAACTTCAACAGAAGGCAGCCCAGGGCAAACTTGGCGCAGCCAAGGCGGAAAAGCTCCACAGCAATCCCGACAAGTTCCTGGCGACAGTCCAGGTAGGGATCACTCTTTTCGGCACCGTGGCGGGGGTATTGGGAGGTGCAACCATCGTTGAAAAACTGGAACAGTCCTTAGGCCGGTCGCCAATTCAATTTGTAGCCGACATCGCTACGCCATTGTCAGTCGGGCTAGTTGCTGTTGTCATCACAGTGACAGCGGTAATCCTCGGCGAGCTGGTACCAAAGTACCTGGCCCTGTCGCACCCGGAAAGATATGCCCGCTATGTCGCCGGACCGATCACGGCTTTTATCATACTCTCTTCGTTCCTCTCCGGCCTTCTGAGCGGCACCGCTCGGCTCGTGCTCAGGCTGTTCGGAGTTACGCACGACACTGGTCGGCCGGTGATAAGCGAAGAAGAAATCAACCTCATGATCGATGAAGGACGAAGGAAAGGGATTTTTGACGACACCGAGGAAAGGCTAATCAAGTCCGTCTTCGACTTCGCCGACTCAACCGTCCGCAGAGCCATGACGCCGCGCACCGATGTAATCGGAATTGAGGCAAACACCCCACCGGATAAAGTCATTGATATAATTGTCAAGTATAATCACAGCCGTTACCCGGTGTACAACGAGACGATTGACAGCATCGTAGGGATCCTTTTCACCAAGGATCTCGTCCATCATAAATTGAATCCCCAACTCATCATTCTTAAAGACCTTATTCGGACGGCGACATTTGTTCCCGATTCGATGCCACTGTCAAGGCTGCTTCGGGATTTCCAGCGAAAGAAAAATCAGTTGGCCATAGTGCTTGACGAATTCGGGGGCACCGCCGGCATTGTTACACTTGAAGACATCCTGGAAGAATTGGTAGGCGAAATCCAAGATGAGGACGACGCTAGAGCAACCCCATTAGTGAAACACTCCGACAACGTCGCTTTCGCTGATGGTTCCGTATGGCCGGGCGCTATAAATGAGTTGATGGACAGCCATCTCCCCGAGAACAGGGTGGAGACTCTGGCAGGACTGGTGATAGACCATCTCGGCCGCCTTCCTGGAAAAAGCGAGACAGTAGTGATTGCCGACATGCGGATTATCATCCTGGAGCAGGAACAAAACCGCCTCACGCGACTAAAACTTGAAAAGATAACACCTGAGGCATCCGATTAATACTGAGTTGCAATTGATATGGTATTGCTGTACCCTTCCCTGTGGGTAGTGGACGTCCTCGTCCGCTCCAACCCGGTGATGGCTGGCGTATGAGGAGAGGTGCCCCATAGGCTCGGCATTCGCGTTGAGGTACTGTCGGGTGATTCGAGGTTGTCTCAAAGGTCGGTTCCAGTTGAACTAGGCTGCACTAATTGAAGTCGATATTCGATGACTCCGTATGGCATGAGTACAATTGCAACCTGGAGTAAGGCAACACCGTGGGAAAATTTCGACCCATAATCGAAATCCTCGCTTGGCCGCTGCGCCGGACACGGCCGCTGTACGACTGGGTTCTGAGCTGGGGAAACTCCCGGCACGGAACAACGGCTCTGTTCTTCTTTGCGCTGGCCGAGTCCTCCTTCTTTCCGGTACCCCCAGACGCTCTGCTGATTGCACTCTGCATGGGGGCCTGGCGCAAGTGGTTCAAGTTTGCCCTCGTCTGCTCGATCGGCTCAGTAGTCGGCGGTATTTTAGGTTACGCTATCGGCCACTGGGCGTTCGACCTGATCGGCGAGAGAATCCTCTCCCTCACCGCCTCGTTATCCGGCAGCGATCCGTCGGAATTGCTCAAGCAGGCTCAGTACTGGTTCAATGAAAAGGAGTTATGGGGGATGAAAGTTGGCGCCTGGGCGGTGGGCATCGCTGGTTTTACCCCTATCCCTTACAAGGTCTTCACCATCGCCTCCGGTTTCTTTGACATGAACTTTGTGGCCTTCGCGCTGGCGTCAACTATAAGCCGTTCCTTGCGGTTTTTTGCCGTGGCCGGACTGATCGGCGGCCTTTATAAAAGATACGGTGATCGCATCAAGGACGCCATCGACCGCTACTTCAACATTCTGGCCATTGCCTTCGTGATCCTGCTTGTTTTGGGGTTTTGGGCAGTCGGCCTCGTCAAAGGGGATTAAGCAAGTGGCGATGGGTTGTAATTTGAAAGGTTGTAGAAAATTTGACGAATCTTTACTGTAAGGATCATCGTTGCATATGTGAGGTGCTGTCGGGCGACCCGAGGTCGTCCCAAAAGCCAATTGTCTTGTCTCGTGCAGGGTGGGGGCTTGTCTCCCACCACCCCAAAGGCAGGGACAAGCCCTGCCGCTACGCGAAGTTAGCATCAGGCTCATGGGACAACCTCAGGGCAGAAGCTTACTACAGGTGAATGGTCTTCGTTACTATGGGACATATTGACAAGGATAACAGGGTTTCGGGCCGGAAACTTTTCTGGACTATCATATTCAATCTTGGCATCACGCTGGCCGAAACCATCGGCGGCCTGATTTCCGGTTACCTGGCGCTTCTGGCCGATGCGGTCCACAACCTTTCCGATGTCGCTGCCATGGGCCTGGCCTGGCTGGGAGTCAAAGGCTCACAAAAGCCGGCCACCAAGAAGTCCACCTACGGATACAAGCGTATCGAGGTAATGACGGCCTTCATATCAGCCGTTTCCCTTGTAGTCATAGGTATTTACATCCTCATCGAGGCCTACTATCGGCTGCGGCATCCCCAACCGATTAGTGACCCCATTATCTTCTTGTCCGTTGCAGTACTCGGCCTTATCGGCAACCTAGCGTCGATCTATTTCCTCCAATCCGAGAGGGGAAAATCCCTCAACATGAAAACCGCTTTTCTCCACATGGCCTACGATGCCGCGACATCGGTGATGGTCATTGTGGGTGGCGTGGCAATCCTGCTTACGGGATGGTATGTCATCGATGTCATTCTCTCTACCGTCATCTCCGTGATGATCTTCTGGTCATCCTACCGTGTTATAAAGGAAGTTGTCCTGATATTCCTCGAGGCAGTTCCAAAAGGAGTTGATTTCGACACTGTCCTGGAGGCGATCACGGCCATACCAAAGGTGCGTGATGTCCATGATCTGCACATCTGGTCTCTGTCATCACAGGAGGTGGCGCTCTCCTGCCATGTGGCTATCGATGAAAAAGACTTCCAGGACGGTCCAAATGTGATTGTGGCAATCAACCGCATGCTGAAAGAACAATTTCACATCGGCCACCCTACGATTCAGATCGAAAAGCATGGGTGTGATCGCCCGGACCTTCTCTGCCGTTACAGCGATCATCGATGGGAGTAAACTTGGGCAACCGGCTGGTTGAACTGGAAATCACAGACCTGGCTTTTGATGGCAAGGCGGTGGCCCATTTGGACGGGAAAGTCGTCTTTCTGAAGGGCGGGCTGCCCGGCGAAACGGTCGAGGCGGAGATAACCCGTTCCAAGCAACGCTACAGCGAAGGAACAGTACGGCGAATCTTGAAGGCGTCCCCGGAACGCATTCCGGCAATCTGCTCGCATTTTGGGGAATGCGGCGGATGCACCTGGCAGGACCTGGATTACCGGCAGCAGCTCAACTTCAAGAAAAAGCAGGTGGCGGACTGCCTTGAGCGGATCGGTGGATTGGAAGGTGTCAAAATCCACGACGTGGTTGGATCGTCAGAGCTGTTTTACTACCGCAACAAGATGGAGTTTTCCTTTCACGCCACCGGGGATGGCGGCTTTACACTGGGTCTGCACAGTAGGGGCCGGTTCGATGACATCTTTGACCTGGACAAGTGCTTCCTGCAATCCGACCTGTCTAATCGAGTCGTCCACTGGATACGCAAGTTCGTCAAGCACGAAAATATACCGGTGTACGACGTCAGGAAGCATACTGGCTTTATGCGATTCTTGGTGATCCGCCAGGCCAAGCGCAAAGCCCAGTTGATGGTCAATATCGTGACCAACTATGGCGAGATTCCCGCGCGAGAGAAACTGGTGCGGGAGTTGACCGTAGCCTTTCCGGAAATAACCACTATTGTGCACAACCAGAACGGACAGAAGTCAAACATTGCCACCGGAGAAATCGAAAGCGTGCTGTTCGGGATCGGATACATTGAGGAACGGATCTTTGACAGCGTGTTCCGTATCCGCGCCAATTCTTTCTTTCAGACTAACTCGATCCAGACTGAAACACTGTACCGCACAGCCTTCGAGATGCTCAACCCTGATAAGCAAGACCGCGTGTTGGACCTCTATTGCGGCACCGGGTCAATCGGCATTCTTATTTCCCACTACGTGGAGCAAGTTGTCGGCATAGAGCTGATAGCGGACGCCGTCATCACAGCCCGGGAAAATGCATCAGTCAACAAGGTGCACGATATCACCTTCTATCAAAGTTCTGTAAGGGATTTTCTGAAGACGCGGAAAAGTTCTGAGGTTGACTGGGACACTGTCATTGTCGATCCCCCGCGGGCCGGGTTGCACCCCAAAGCGCTGGCTCGGATGCTCAATCTGAAGCCAAAGAAAATCCTCTATATTTCATGCAACCCTGCGACCTTCGCCCGTGACGCTAAAGAACTCTTAAACCAGGGGTATCAACTGCCAGAGGTGAAGCCGGTCGACATGTTTCCCCACACCATGCACATTGAACTGGTCGGCGTATTTCGTCCGGGCTAACGGCGCTTGCCCAGCAACGTGATTTTATGTACATTCTCAGCCAAACAACGGAGGAGCAGTAATGATTCGGAAAGTTCTTGCCAGTATTTTCATTATATCACTCATAGCACTGTTGGCCGGCAACGCCGAAGCAGCAAAGAAGAAAAAGACCTTTGATGACCTTTGTCTGGATATCCTGGAGACAATCCAGTCCTTCTATCCGGTTCGGTCCACCGAAATGGGCATCCATGCCTACGACCACCGCTTGGCCGACTACTCATCCTCTTCCGTGAAGAACATGATCAAGAAGTTGAAAAGACACGAGAAGCAACTCTATCGATATAAATCGGCCGGGCTTTCCGACCACGATCGTATCAACTACCTGCTCATCAAATCAAATGTCGACATCGCTCTGCTGGACCTGGAGCGCATCAAGTGGCATAAGAAATCGCCCCAGTTGTATGTCGACGAAGCGACCAACGGCATCTACTTCCTGATGCTCTCCAAACATGCACCTCTATCCGAAAAGATCGTGCCTCTCCTCAGTCGAATGAGAGCGACTCCGGGATTGTTCACCAAAGCGCGTCGAAATATCACCAAGCCGCCGCCGGTATATATCGAAGCGGCACTGGAGTCGCTGGAGTCCGGGATACAGTTCTACCGGGAAATTGCCGCGGAGTTAATGAACAAACTACCTGACCGTGCAAACGAAATCCTGGAGGCATCCACCCAGGCCAGCGAAGCTATGAACAGCTTCTCAACTTACCTCTCCAAGCTCACGCCAGGGCCGGAGATCGGCTTTTCCATCGGCAAGGACAATTTCGATTACAAACTCTCGCACGAGTACTTCCTGACGTTTGATGCCGACTCCCTCTTACGGATCGGTGAAAAACTGCTGGCAGAGGCACAGGAAGCATACCGCGACTATGAGACGTATGTAGAAACCAACAATCAATCCAGCCGCGACTCGGTCTTCGTACCGGCTGTGTTCACCAAGAACGACGTGCTGAATTACTACAACTGGGAAACAAAGCAGGAAAGGATATTCCTTGAGCAAGACGACTTCGTTACTATCCCGGAAGAGATCGCTCCCGTAACGGTGATAGAGACGCCTCCCTTCCTGCGCACCATGATCAGTGGCATCGCCTACCAGCCCGCGGGACCGTTCGACAGTGTCCAGCATGGATACTTCTACGTCCGGCCGATTCCCGATGATCTCGACCGCCGCCAGTTAGAGGCTCGCTTCCGCTATGTCCATCGGCGAGGTTTCAAGGGCTCGGTTGTCCACGAGGCATTCCCCGGCCATCACCTGCAGCTTCAGATAGCCGGTATGAATGACGACCCTGTGCGCAAATGGCAGTTCAACATCATGATGATAGAGGGTTGGGCGCTCTATTGCGAGGAGATGGCCTACAAAGCCGGCCTGTATGGAGATGAAGACCCTGCCCAGTGGCTGGGGATATTGGGAGGTATCCGCTTCCGCGCCGCCAGGATTGTCGCCGACGTGAAACTGCACACGGGGCAGTTCACTTACGATGAATGCGTTGACTGGATGATCAGGGCGCTTGATATCACCAGTGATTCCGGGAAGGAGTTCATCCGCAAGGAAGTCCTCCGCTACACTTTTAGCCCTACTTACCAGATGTCCTATCTAATGGGGAAACGGGAAATCATGGCTCTTCGCCTGGCTGCTGAGCAACGCGACGGAGACCTGTTCTCTCTCAAAGCCTTTCACGACTCCCTGCTGGTGGAAGGGTCAATCCCGCCAACCCTGATGTGGGATATTATGGGGTTGAACAGGAACTGACAGACGGAAAAGAAGATATTCCCCCAGCCCAGGGGTAACTATTCGGCAATGCCGATAGTATATTAATAGTATGTGGTACGCCCTGCTGATTCTACTGTCGATTATTATCACGTTCCTGCTGTTGAACGTCCGCATCCGTTTCATACTGGGCGACGGTAAGAAGCTGCTGTTTGTTGGGCTGGGACGAAGCGGACCGGAGCTCGATTTTGCCCACAGGGTGGGTTCCATCAAGCTCTTTGGTTTTAAGCTCAAGAGCTTCGATATCGATAAAGAGAAGAAGAAAAAGCCAAGAAAGATCAAGGAAAAGACAAGAAAAGTGAAAGCGGTCAAGCCACCGAAGCGACGCAAGCGATCACCGCGTGATTTTCTCAGGCTCCTACCCAGGTGCGTCGGGCCCCTGTGGAGTTATCTGGTAAGTGTGCTGAAAGCAGCCATCGTTGAAGAGCTGGAGGGGCAGGTCGAGGGAGGATTTGATCGACCCCACTTGACAGGCGCTATCTTTGGCTACTACCAGGCGGCTTTGGCAGCAGTACCCGGCGTAGTTGGGAGAGTGCAATACATTCCTGATTGGATCGGGCCGTCGTTCAGCGGCGCCGCACGCCTGTCGGTAGCGATACCGGTACGCAAGCTCTTGATTAGAACGGCGGTACTGATGTACAGACTTCCTTTAAGAGATCTGTTAAAACTGGCGATAGGAAAAAAGAAAGGAGTATCGGATGCCTAACAACGTTGTTGAGATACTGAAAGGGGTTGTCGGCGAGCTGCGCGAGATTGCCAAGTCAGAGACGATCATCGGCGACCCGGTCACGGTCGGGGACAAAACTGTTATCCCAGTCGTGAAGATATCGGTCGGATTCGGCGCCGGAGGCGGTCAAGGTGAAGATGAGAAGTCTCGCTCCGGCTTCGGCGGTGGCGGCGGTGGCGGCACCAAGATAGAACCGGCGGCTTTTATCATCATAGATGAGAAAGGCATTTCGCTATTACCCGTCAGCAAGGGTAAGTGGGAGAGCATAATCGACACCATCCCCGGAATCGCCAAGAAAATCTCCAAGCTCAAAGACAAGCTGAAAAAGGACAAGCCGGAGAAATCCGAGGAGGAAGAGTCCTCTTCTGACGAACCGGAGGACAAAACTGAAGGGGAAAGCGAAGGCGGTAAATAAAGCATAGGTCTGGTCTTCCACGAACCCGATATAGTTCTCTGGGTTCCTGCTTCCGAAGGAATGACGCCGCTGCGTCAGTTACCCTGAGAGGAGTCGAAGGGCGATATGTCCGGCGACGCCGGTCCTGTTTCGACTCCGCTCAACATGACGTTCAGAGTAGGTCAGGACCTTTACGGTCCTGACAGAAGTCATCTGATTCATTTGTCAGGAGGACAAGGCTCCTGACCTACTCGGCTGTCGGGTCACACCCGTCAGCGGTGGGCAAGACCTGACAGAACATAGAACCAATTCAAACGTAATATACTTATTGACAAAGGCCTTTTCATACACGAATCTCGATATTGGAAGCATCACTTCCCAGAATCAACTTCTGCGGCTTTCAAGTAAGGATTTTTCTCTGTATTTTGAACTGGCGCTGTCTTGCTTGAAGGGTCGCGAGATTGATCAACTGTATTAACCTTGCCTGTGTTCTGCGAAACCAATGAAGCCAAAACGAGAGCAATCGATATAATCAACGTTACTGAGCAAGCAAACAAGTTAGCGTACTGAAAAAGAGAAGTGCTTTTCTTTTTTGCGCCGCGGGCCCGAGTCTCAAGCCCAGGGTCATAGCTAACATTGACGAGCTTCTGAAACTCTTTGTAATATGTGTCAAACTTATCGCGATCCAACTTGTTCATTCTTGCCTGACTAAGAATGTAATAAATATGCAAGGATAGCACGATTACTGCGAAGGCCGCACATCCCAATGTAACTATGCTTGTCTCCGAAGGAATTCTTCCTGTGATGACAATGCCGATAAGAGCCGCAAGAGCGGTCCAGAAGCTCAGATGAACTTTCCATACAACTTGAACCCTTCGATCATACCGCTGCCACCAGAATTCCGCCGCTTGAAAGAGTGCCTCAGTTCTCTCAGCAGGTGACAGATCCCCTCCATCGTCTCGATGATCTTCTGTCATTCAAGTACTCCTTTATTTCTTTTAACTAGTGCAGGATGCTGCACCACAAAGTCCCCGTAACTGGAAACCCCTGCAATTTCGACAAACCTTCTGCTTATATATCCAGATTCCTCACATACTGCGCATTCTCTTGGATGAATTTGGAGCGGGGGGCGGTGTCGCTGCCCATGAGGATGGAAAAGAGGTGGTCGGCCTCGGCGGCGTCGTCAAGCGTTACCTGTAAGAATGTACGTGTCTCCGGGTCCATCGTGGTGCGCCAGAGTTGTTCGGGATTCATCTCACCCAATCCCTTATAGCGCTGGATGGAGACACCGGTTTCCGGCATGTTCTTGAGTAGCTTCTCTTTCTCCTCGTCACTGTAGGCATACTGCTCACTCTTGCCGTGCTTGAGCCTGAACAGAGGCGGCTGGGCAATGTAGATGTACCCTAAGTCGATCAAGTCCTTCATGTAGCGGAAGAGAAAGGTCAGAATCAAAGTGCGAATATGTGCGCCGTCGACATCGGCATCAGTCATAATGACTATATTGTGGTATCGCACCCGGGAAGCATCAAAATCATCTCCCACACCGCAGCCGAGAGCGGTTATCATGGCACGGATTTCCTCGTTGCTCAGGATGCGGTCGATACGCGCTTTCTCCACGTTAAGGATTTTTCCCCGCAGCGGCAGTATCGCCTGGAATCGCCGGTCGCGCCCCTGCTTGGCTGACCCACCAGCAGAGTCGCCCTCTACGATATAGATTTCACAAGACTCCGGGTCACGCAGAGAGCAGTCAGCCAGTTTCCCCGGAAGAGAGGCGCTATCAAGCGCTGTTTTGCGACGGGTCAGCTCCCTGGCCTTGCGGGCCGCCTCGCGCGCCATAGCGGCAGAGATCAGTTTCTCAACTACCTTCTTCCCGACCGAGGGATTCTCTTCAAAGAACGAGCCAAGGTTCTCGTTCGTCACCACCTCGACAATTCCTTTTACCTCAGAGTTGCCCAACTTGGTTTTGGTCTGGCCTTCAAACTGCGGGTCGCGCACTCGGATTGAGATAACCGCGGTCAAACCTTCGCGGCTGTCATCGCCAGCGAGCGCGATGCCGTTCTTTTTCAGGAGGTTGTATTTCAAGGCATAGTTGTTGATTGAACGAGTCAGGGCGGTGCGGAAGCCGGTGAGGTGGGTGCCGCCCTCAATAGTGTTGATGTTATTCACGTAGGAGTGAAGGGATTCTGCGTAGCCATTGTTGTACTGCAGGGCTACTTCGACCTCGACCTCATCCTTAGATTTCTTGAAATGGATCGGTTTTCTAAACAGGGGCGTTTTATTCTCATTTAAGTATTCCACAAATGACGACAGCCCACCCTTGTAGTAGAAGGTCACTTTTTTGTCAATGCGATGGTCGATCAGGTCAATGCTCAACCCCTGATTCAGAAAGGCCAGTTCACGCAGACGCGAGGCAATAATATCGAATTTGAATTCAATGCTTTTGAAGATTTCCGGGTCCGGTCGAAAGCAGGTTTTGGTCCCGGTCTTTTTGCCTTCGCGGACTTTGGCAACCGATTTGAGAGCCTTGCCTCTTCGGTACTCCTGCCGCCACACTTCTCCGCCCCGGCAGACCTCCACCCAGCACCACTCGGAGAGAGCATTGACTACCGATACCCCAACCCCATGCAGGCCGCCGGAAACCTTGTAGGTGCGATGATCGAACTTGCCGCCGGCATGGAGAGTGGTCATAACGACCCGGAGTGCAGAGACTTTCTGTTCGGGATGCTTCTCAACCGGGATGCCGCGTCCGTTGTCGGCTACCGTTACAGATTCGTCCTTGTTGATTTCCACGATAATACGGTCACAGAACCCGCCCATCGCTTCGTCGACCGAGTTGTCTACTACTTCGTACACCATATGATGCAGACCGCGCTGTCCGGTATCGCCGATATACATCGCCGGTCGTCGGCGTACCGCCTCCAGCCCGGCCAGCACCTTGATGGTCGTGGCATCATAGGTGTGGCCGTTCATATCCTCCGGAACGAGTGTGCTCTCTCTTTTCTTGATTTCCTCCACCTCAGTTGGCATAGTTTCTACAACCCTTTCTCACCCTGTACGAACCGGAGCCGACGGACCGCACATCCGAACGGGTAGCTTTGAATCTTGTGCAAGATGACTTCTGTTTCCATAGCCAAGTTCTGTCGCCAGGCGGCGTCGGGCACGGCAACATAGAGCGTCCCATCATCAAAACGTACCGCTTTAGCAACCTTGGCTATCTGATCTCCAACAATATCGGACCATTTTGATACCACCAACCAGCCATGGTAGCTCTTGGAAATGCCGAGCGATTTAACCACTTTCTCGATCACTCCTCCAATCGGCTTGGGAGCCTTGCGAGCTTTGCTGTTATCTTTTCTTGATGGCAGGTTGTAGTAATTCACTCTTTCCCTTTCATATAACAAAAATATAGCTGTTTTTAATACGCTACGCAAGGGAAAAACGCAACCTAACCCATTGAAACCACATAGGTTATGGCGCGAAAAGTATGTGCGGAAAAGTTACCACTATTAAAGCAGGAATCCACTGTCTTCTCTGTCTTGCATCACTTAACTGGATTCCCACTGGTGGGGGAATAACGACAGGAGCAGTAGGTCAGGGCCCTTACGGCCCCGACACTTCTGCATTCACATTCTCAAGATATCAGGAGGGCAAACCTCCCGATCTACGAAACTGTGTATTGATCCCCTCCTTATTCAGGATGCTGCTATCACTAAGAAGCAGCGGGGGAAAAGCCTCTTACCAGGAGTTATAGCGGCGTCCGCCCCGACCGCCACCGCCTCTGTCTCCGCCTCTCTCTGTACGAGGGCGAGCCTCATTGACATTCAGCGTCTGCCCTTGCAATTCCTGGCCGTTTAGACCATCAATCGCAGCCTGGGCTTCCCCTTTGGAAGGCATCTCCACAAACCCGAATCCTCTTGGTTTGCCGGTGTACCTATCCGTGATGATGTTTACACTTGTTACCTCGCCATAGCCTTCAAAGGCCTTGCGAAGATCTTCATCTGTCGTGTCAAACGACAGGTTGCCGATGTAGATATTCATTCTACTCTCCGGTCTTGTTCATCCCTCCACGAACCTTTTCTCAAGGAAATCTCGTAAGTAAGATAAACCGATTATTGCGCACTATTGCGCTTGTGTCTCCAAATTAACGATCTAACAAGAATTGACTTTAGGGTACAAATCTTGAGAAAAATTAATGAGGGAGACTATCCATTACGTCATAATCTATCGACAAATAATCATAAGTCAACACGTTTTTTAGTATCTTTCAAATATTTCACCAGATTGAAAGAAAATCCTCCACTCCATATGGTCTAGCCTACCTCTTTGCGCTGTTTTGTGTAGTTATCGGCAACAGGTTATAGCGCAGCAGGTTACAATAATTGGTGGGGCGGTGTTATGGAACACGAAACCTTTCGTCTGGGATTTCAGTTGGTATAGCCAGCCAGATGTCCAGGACTCCAGAACTCATAGCTTAAATCTGCTCCTAGGTCAACGAACCCCCACTTCTGGTAGAAGTTCACTTCCGGATACTATTCGCGCAGGCGAGTATGTCCTATGCGTTAAAAAGTGAGCATACATTGCCTTTACTGATCTGCCGAGTTCTCGATTGGACGAATTCTACTGTTGACGCTTGCTTGCGCAAAGCAATATACTTGGACAGTCAGGAAATGTATTTGTAAGAGGGCCGTTTTACATCGCCACAAGTGCGGAGGTAAGTTCACTAAACACCGGCAATAGGGAAATACAGTGGAGAACTGTCATCGAACTTTAGGGTGGAAAAAAGCTGAAGAGTTCCCCAAGCACTTTTTACTCTCAGATGAACTCTTTAAGCTAGCCAATATCATCCTTGACAACTTGGGGAAACGCGATCTAAAGCTTCCCGGCATCCCGCTATACCAAATAATCCTTTTGTACATCTACTACAAGGCCTCCAACTCCTTTCTAGCCACAACTGTGCTCTGCGATCGTGGGCTTGTGGGAGACGCCAAAACTTGTTGCAGAAAGCTAATTGAGATGCTGATCAACATGAAGTATCTCATGGATGACAAGGACAAGCGTCAATATCAATACTTCTACCATCTTCCAGTCGCCATGGACAAAGACTTCAGAAAGGTAACTGAATCTCCAGATTTGCATTCAGAATCCGTCACCGACACTATTAGGGCCATGATGACTGACGTTGAAGATTGGTTGGACAAGGCAAAGAAATACTGGGATACGGATGAGAATGGCAAGATCACGGGTGACTTTCGCAGGAATTGGTCGGGCAAGAATCTGGCAGAAATGGCCAAAGATTGCGGAATGAAGTATGCTTATGTCAACCCGTACCTGCTCTACTGTAGGTCCATTCATGCATCGGTTGACGATATGTCGAACTACTTCAGTTTCCCTGACACGGCATTTGGTCAGCATTTCGAGCACGACGACATTCCATCGGTAATGATTGAGGCTATAAGAGCGTACTGGGCTTTATCGGCCCTTGTCACTGAGGCTTTTGACATGAAACTGGCGGGCTCACTTACACAAATCATGGATAGGTTTCGGGCACTTGAGAGAGAACTAGGAAAGGCCTGAGACTGGGATCGTCTAATTCCAAGAGAAGTGCCTGGTTGCGCGGTGTCCCTCATTTTACTGTGGCTGAGGAGGTAGGATTCGAACCCACGGTCCGCCCAGGCGGACAACGGTTTTCAAGACCGCCGCTTGCGGCGGGACCCTCTGCAGCCAACGGGGAGAATCAACGTATAGGCTGCGGAACCCGTTCGTAATATATGAAGAGGCAATTACTCAGAGGGATTTGCCGCACCTGGTAGCTCTGGTGGAAACGCGGGTCTTCAAGCATCTCAAGATCAGATAAGAACCAGGGTCGATTGATGGTAGTGCCTCGCGCCGGTCCGACTATTATGTAATCCGGTTTTCTCGACAGGACATACTTCCCATCACCCTTCATATGCCCCGGAATCATCTGCCAACGTAGCCGGATTGTGTCGGTCTTGCGCTTGGCTATATGAATATCGTTTAAGCCCAACATGTCGATAAATCGGTGATGCGGTGCGTAGTATGGCGTAGAGCCAGCGGTGTTTAGGGCAATCAGCGACCCTTGTGGCCAATTGGCCGCGATGTACTTGCCGACAGTCGTGCCAACGTAGTCCTCGGAACTCATTTTCCGGGCATCAGTTCCATGCCAGAAAGGCTGTAGCAGTATTAGAAAAAACACACACAAAGCTGATAAAAGAGCATTTCTTTCCAGGAAATTGCCGAGTGGTGTCTTGATCGCCAAGTATAGCAGCAGAATCGATGATGGTATAACCGGTAGTATATGCCGGAATGAGTACATCTGGTCGCCACCGATGATGATGACATATACCAGATAAGCGACAATAGCTGTCAGGAGATACGCCATCCTCCGATCGAACCTCCGCCTATAGGCGGCAAACATAAGCGCTAAAGCAAGCATTATAAAAACAAAGGGTGGTGAGGATGCGTAAGAGAGTACGTAATCCAGCCCACTTTTGAGTTTGAATGTGTGAAAGTCACTTGCTTTGACATAATAAGTGAGCGGAAATATCTCACCGTAATAAAAAAACCTCCAAATCATGTGTGACAACCATATACAAATAAACGGGAGCCCAAACTGTAGTAACGGGGTCGACCGCTGCCCAGCCTTATACCTTATAGCCCAAAGTAAGAAGACCACTGACACGGCATACAGAAGTATACCATCCGGTCGCGTCACACTGGCAAGCGCAAAGCAAACGGAACTCCTAAAAAGAGTGATACCGGTTGTGGTCTTAGCAAGGTATTCGACAAAAAAGAGTATGCCACAAGTACAGAACAGGGTAAACAGCGGCCCTTCGAGGCCACCAAAGTTCCAGCTGATCATGGGGAACGTGTTCATTACTAACGTAATCGAGATGAGAAAAAGAACCTTGCCAGAACCCATCCCCGACAGCGTACTGTGTCGCCGTAGGTGAGCGGCAAACATCGTACACATGATGAGGAAGGCGGCGGCGTTGATAATCCTCGATGCATGAACCAGATCGACCCCAATCATCCCGAGGCAGCTAACGAAAAGGATTTGCAGGAAGTTTGTGTATCCCTCTACCAGTTCTCCCGGGTTCCAGACCAGTCCTTTGCCGGTGATGAAATTGTAGGCGTACCGCAGCGAGATATATGCGTCATCACTATAGAACGCTCGGTTAAGATAGAAGCCAACTGCACACATGACTGCTGCAGCCGCAATCCACAAAGATACGAGATAACGACTCTGTTTGATTGATCTCTTTTTCGTAGTCATTTATCCAAGTGCGTCGCAGCTTACGAAACCCAAGCCCGGCCCTATGCACCCGCTAATGCGAAGCGTAGAACCAGGCTGCATCTGTTTATGGCGGAGGAGGTAGGATTCGTCGTAGGGCTACTGCCCGGAGACCCTGAGGATGTCCGTCAGGGCTGACGAAGGGAACCCAAGTGCCAACTCTGCCTTCTTTTTTCGCCTCCAACCTTTTAACTCCAACTCTCGATGCCGTACTGCCCTCTCCGTCTGACGCTCTTCAAAGTAGACCAATCTAACAGGTCTCCTTGATCTTGTAAACTTCGCTCCCTTCCCAAGATTATGCCGCTCTAACCGACCGGGGATATCTCTAGTTATTCCTGTATAATACGACCCATCGCAGCATTCGAGAATATACAGATACCATTTGCTATTTGGAGGATCAACCTGTTTGTCCACTAGCTATCCTTCGCTGCACTTCCTTCATTTTGTTCAAGACTCCGTAGGACTTACCCTTCGCTACGCTCAGGGTTTAAGAGCCTGTAGCTCGCTGCGCTCGAACAGGCTCTAAAAGCGGAGGAGGTAGGATTCGAACCCACGGTACCTTGCGGTACAACGGTTTTCAAGACCGCCGCTTTCGACCACTCAGCCACTCCTCCGTTTAACACTCTGCTATTGCAGCCGTCGACAATAAGTTAGCCACTCGTCCTGCTCAGTCAAGATTTTTGCAGGCATACCTGTAGTATGATCTCCTATCCTGTTTTCCTCTTATTGGATATGGTCTACAGGATGAGACGGCTGTGGCCACCAAAAGAGATAGGAGCTCCGTATGTCAAACCTGTCTTACCCCCTAAGGTTTCTTCCGGTCAGCTCCCTGAAGTACTTCTCCCGCTGTGTCTTGGATACTGAGCCGGTGGGGATGCCGAGGATTTCTACTGTAAGGGAACGAGTCCCCTTAAGAACAATAATGTCATTAACCTTTACCTGATAAGCTGGTTTGACCCTGCGTCCGTTGACGGCAATCATCCCCTTTTGCGCCAGCTCTTTTGCGATGGCGCGTCGTTTTATGGCCCCCACTGTGGACAGAAAGTCATCGAGTCGCATGGGAATCACAGGCGGTAGTCGATGAAGGTTCTCTCTTTGATTTCTAATATCCACTCGTCAAGAAGCCTGGCGGTCTTTTCCTGGCGAGCCATTTCTTTGAGCTTGTCAAAATCTTCCTCAAGAGTGAATTGCCTCGGCGGCTGGTAGTCGAGCAGCTTCAAAATGTGAAGGCCGGACTGTGAGAAAATCGACTCCCGGTACTCTCCCGGCGTCTTCCAGCCGGCTACTGCCGAAGCAAACACCGCTGGCAGTTCGTTAGTGGCAAACCAACCCAACTCACCCCCCTGGGCGCGAGTGTTGTCGTCGGCTGAAAAGATTTTGGCCATCTTCTGAAAATCTGCTCCGTTTTCAGCTTCATGCAGGAGTGAGTCTGCAAGCTGCGCCACCTTCTGGGTGTCCTCCCTGGTGGGCTGCACAGCCAGAAGGATATGGCGAAGTTTCAGACGATCTCCCTGTTTTCCTTCGCATTTGATTACATGGTATCCAAACTGCGTGTGGACTACTCCGGAAACATCGCCTACCGAGAGATTGAAAGCAGCCCGAGCGAATTCCGGTACCACGTCCCTGCGTGATACATATCCCAGATCACCTCCGTGGGCTCCCGCACCCATGCTTGAATACTGCGCCGAGACAGTGGCAAAATCAGCTCCCTCCAGGACTCGTTGCCGCAACTCTGCGGCCAGAGTCTTGATGGAATCTTCGATTCGCTGAGATGGTTCAACAGTCAGAAGAATATGCGCCAGCTTCACCGCCTCCGGTTGTCCGGGGAGCGAGTCCTGATACTTGTGATAGAACTCCCCGACCTCGTGTCGCGATACCGCCACGGTAGATAGCTTCTTCTGAATAAAGCGCTGTTTGATGATCTGGTTTTCTACATCGGCACGATATCGCTTTTTCAACTCGCGGATGGTCAACCCCTCGGCCTCCAAGGCATCAAGGAACTCCTGGTTAGAACTGAAGTTCTGGGAAATACTGGCAACATGGTCGTCAAGGGCCTGATCGACTTCTTCGGGCCGCACGCTAATCGAGGTATCTTCCTGGGCAGCTATCAGAAGCAGTTGTCCTGAGACCATCTGTTCCAAGACTTCGTTCTGGAACTGCTGTAACTCCTCGTCATTTTTCGGACGTTGGCCCGTTTGAAGAGCGAGCACCTGGATCTGACTGGCCAGCTCGGAGACAAGTATGACCTGATCGCCGACGACTGCGACAATTCTGTCCACAGCCTCCCTCTCGGCGAAAGTAGGAACTGCTGAAAGGAGCAAGAACAACCCGATAGCGAGTATCACATGGTGCGATTTCATAGCTCATCAGTCAGACTGGCCGGTTGTATCCACCGTAGCATACTTGTCCATGTCGATAGTCAACCATAGGGCATCTTCGTCCACCACAATTGGAGTCGATTTCTTCCGTTCTTCAACCCACTTGTCAAAGGCCTCTTTTTTCTGCTCGTCGACCAGCTTCTGCACAATCTCGCGCTTGATCCCCAGATAGTCCTTCAACTGTGCTCCGATCTTATCCAATACGTAGAAAAGGGTATACTTCCCGTCATTGAACACCGGCCCCCCGATACCGCCAACCGGCGTTTTCCAAGCCGCCTCGAAGACTTCCGGCATCCATCTTTTTTCTATATAGCCGATATCGCCGCCGCCAATGCGCTTGCCGATCCGCTCGGTCAGCTCTGAGGCCGACTTTTTGAAGGCTTCCAGAGATTTGAGTTCCTTTTTAAGCCTTCGCGCTTTGAGCTCGTCGCTCAGCAGGATTTCATGAATATGAACTTTCGCTGGAACAGTGAACTCTTCGGGATGGTCATCGTAATACTGCCGCACCGTCTCTTCGTCCAGCGTCGGCGGGAGCGGAATCGAGTCTTCCCTCATTATATCTGCCATAGCGAGCTCCTTGAAGAGCTGGAGCTTCGTGAGAAATGTCGGATCATTGTCGATCCCCTCACGATGAGACTCGACGACAAGGATGTCACTGAGCTTCAGCCGGAAGATAATATCGGCCAAAGAATCATAGTCGTCAAAATCCGGTCTGGAATTTCGCGGCACGCTCCGATTGACCTGGGTGAGATACTCACCCACTGTCATCTGTCCACCGTCCCAGGTTGCCAGCACAAGCTCCTTTTCGTTGCGGTCGAGCTGTTCCATGTCAAAATCATTCCTGGGAAGCGTCTTCAACAACATCGGCGGATAGATAAGCCCACGCTTGTGCAACAGGTAATCGCAGGTAGCAGTATCAATAGAAACCGCATACCGCGATTTAATGTCATCAAAGTACCGCTCTCCCAGCTTGCCTGATTTATATATCCTAACCTGATCGAAAAGAGGGCTTCTCATCGACTTGAAGTCTGTTCGCTGCTCATTGGGAAGTTTGTCGACGACCTTAATAACATGATAGCCGAATCTTGATTTTACCGGTGGAGAGACCTCTCCAGGCTCCATACTAAAGGCCGCTTCCTGGAAGTCATCGACCATGGCGCCCCAAGCGAAATAACCGAGATCGCCCTTGTTCTTTTTGGCCGATTGATCAATAGAGTACTCGTATGCAAGCTTTTCGAAGTTCTCGCCATTTTTGATCCGCTCCAGAAGCATCTGGGCGGTGTCCGGGTTATCCACGAGGATATGTGAGGCTTTGATCTTGTACTCGAGGCGCTTGTAGAACTCTTTCACCTCGGTTTCCGAGGGTTCAGCTTTATCAGCGATTTTGTGCTGCAGGAGGATATCGATAAGAAACTTGTCCTTGTTGGCCAGCACCACCCTGGCCAGCTCTTCCAGCTTATCGATATGCTTTTCATAAGCCGCCTGGACAAGCAACCTGGTAACGATTGCACTGTCGATAACTTGACGTTTTACAGTGAATTCATCCTTTGCTGTTGGGAATGGATATCCAGCCGTGTAGAATTCCTCAAACTCATCGGTGGTGATCTTGTAATCGCCCACCACGGCCAGGACTTTGCCTCCCGATTTGCCGCAACTTGACCACAAGCAAGCGGCCAGGGCAAGCAATACTAAAAAACCAAATAGTTGGTTTCTACTCATCTGACAAGAATCCTCCGAAATCTTCATATTCTACCACCAATCAGTTATCGAGTTCCTTCACAATAGCTTACACGAAACGAAATTATAAGTGACGCGGACGATTTCTCCAAATCCTTTGTGAGTAGTGGCTCGACGAGAGCAATGGCATAGTTACTCGAAATCCGACTCCAGGTAGTCTTTAGTAGAGGATTCGCGTCTGAGTCGCTGGGAGAGTTTCTCAGAGAACTCCACGGCTGAGTCCTTCCCATACACCTTGAGCATGTGGTTCATGGCAATAACTTCAGAAATGACAGTAATATTCTTTCCCGGAGAGATAGGAACCTTCACATAGGGTATCTCCACTCCCAGAATAGCGGTGTGTCTTTCCTCGACCCCCAGGCGTTCGTAATCCTCGGTCTCAGACCACAGCACCAGATTTACCTCAACCTCAATCCGCTTCTGGAGCCGTATTGCCCGGATACCAAAGAGCTCTTCGACATCAATGATTCCGACTCCCCGGATCTCCATATGATGTCCCAGCAGTTCCGCCCCGGTACCGATAATGAGATCCGCTCCCCCCTTGCTGATCTTCACGACATCGTCGGCAACCAGGCGATGGCCCCGCTCCACGAGGTCAAGCGCTACTTCCGACTTCCCGATTCCCGACTTGCCGGTATAGAGCAACCCCACGCCGTAGACATCCATCAGCGTACCATGTGCCGTGATTGACGGCGCAAAAACTTGGTCAAGGTAGGCAGAGAGACGGTTGATCAGCTCCACAGTCGTCAGTCGGCTGGAAAACACCTCGGTGTGAAACTTGTCAGCGGCGCCGATAAACTCCGCCCGAGGCATTATTCCTTTGGAAATGATAACCATCGGGATTTCATGTTCGAACAACTTATGGGACATTTCAGAGAACTGATCAACAGAAAGGCGGCTCATGTAGGCCATTTCCGTTTCACCCAGAACTTGAATTCTCCTGTTGGAGAAACGCTCGAAAAAACCGGTCAGCGCCAGACCCGGCCGGTGGAGCTCAGGATGCTGAATCACCTTGCCCATGCCAGCCTGGTTGCTGTTCAAAACAGTCAGCTCAAGGTCCTGATTGCGGGCGTTGTACAGTTTTTCAACCGTTATACCTGACATAGTAAACTAAATATACACAGGGCGGCTGCTAAGGAGCAAGAAACAAAATAGACAAAAAAACCAGGCCCCGCCCGTAGCAGGGCCTGACTAAGGAGGAACTGTAAGCAATTGGGTATTTTGCGTGATACTACTCTAACTTATCGCGAAGCTCCTGCATCTCCTCGCGAAGCGATTTCAATTCCTTTTTCAGCTTCTTCATTTCTTCCTGATACTCGCCAAGGGCATCATCATACTGGCCGGGAGTGGGTATGAGGTCATGAAACTTGCCCTTCATTTTGGGCAGTGTGAAACCAAAGTTAGGACCGTAGAACTGCTTGAAATAATACGCCTCGGGAGCCTCTTCGTTCTCAGTTACTTCGACTGTGAATTTCTTTTGCTCCTTATTGCGGATAACCGACACCTCAACTTTGTCACCGGCCTTTTTATCCTCGATCAAATCCTCAACATCCTCGGTGTCAAAAACCTCATCTCCGTCGATGGCAACAATCACATCGCCCGCTTTCAAGCCGGCCGCCGCTGCCGGAGAATCCTTGATGACATCAGTAATCAGCGCTCCTCTGCCCTTATCAATGCCGAAGTAATCTCCAAGTTGACGGGTCAGGTCAAGTAAGCTAACACCCATGTACGGATACTCGTTATAATCAAACGAGAAAAAGAAATCTTCCTTTTTCGGGTTCTTGGTAATCCAGACTGACTTGCTCCCGCCCGGCCGTTCGCCGAGCGTGACCTCAAGCTCCAATTCGTCGTCCCCTCTCATAACCGTGACAGCCACTTCGTCTCCCGGTTGGTCTTCGCCAACCATTTCCACTAGTTCATCAGCATCAGTGATTTTTGAGCCGTCAAATCGGATGATGATGTCATCCTCATTCAGGCCTGCTTTGTCAGCCGGCGAATCCTTGACTACCCGATTCACGATGACACCATGGCTGACCGGCAGGTCAAATGCTTCAGTCAGTTCGTCGTCAACTGCCTGGGTATAGACGCCAAGCCACGCCTTACCACTGCTTTTGTAGGATTTTGCCATCCCCTGACCGGCGACCAGCCCCGCCACAACGATGGCTCCCAGCATCAGATAGCACAACCTTTTCATAGGCACCTCCATTCTCTATTACCAGTCGTGTTCTCTTTGGCCTTATACGCCGATGCCGAAATAAGGTTTCATACCAGTGACAGAGCTGAGACGGGGGATTTTGGAGAGGCGACGCCAGTGTCACCTGTAGGGGTAAATCGACAGATCAACTCCGGCCGCAAGAGTAGTCCGGTGCGTTTATCTTATTCTCTCTGCGGCTAGGATCTCTTTAAGAGAGAGCTTCTGCCGGATGGAGAAAATCACGGTAATCATTGAGAATGCCACGTTCCCAGGGGCGATATCCGCTGGCCTGTATTTCCTCTGTGATCATTTCAACCGTTGTAAGCTGATTGTCCCATCGGCAAGCTTCGCATAACTGAAGTGATCTATGAAGTCGCCGGTGTTGACGTAGATACCATTGCCGAGAGGTTTGATCACCGGGATGTGAAGATGGGCGATGACTACGGCATCGAAACCGGCGGTGAGTTTCTGTTCGGCGTACGATTCGTAATCGGCTGCGAAGGTCTGGTCACGGCGCGAGGCGTATTGACGCGACGATCCGGACACTTTCTTGGCCAGCGGCATGGCCCAGTCGGGAGGGAGCTTACGGTACAGCCAGACGTTGAACCGATTGCGCAGAACTCGCTTCAGAAGACGGTAGCCCCGGTCGGCAGGCGCCAGGCCGTCGCCATGTATGAGATGCAACTTTGTTCCCTCATATTCGAGGTTGAGAAAATCCCGGTGCACCGTCATGCTCATCTCGGTGGAGAAGAAATCGCCAAGCCAGAAATCATGGTTGCCGGTGATATAATCAACCGTAATACCACCTTCAATCAAGTCGGTTAACATGAACAGTACCTTATGGTATGCCTTGGGAATGGCGTGTTTGTATTCAAACCAGAAATCAAACAGATCGCCCAAGATGACTAATCGGTCGCCGTCTGTTTTGACCTTGGCAAACAGGGAAGCGATCTTGGTGACTTTCTCAGTTTCCTTTTCGGTCGAGTCGGCTCCCAGATGGGCGTCAGAAAAAATGTACAGGGCCATGTGGGGAATATATGTTTTCGACCGGAAACTGAAAGTCCTATTTGGAAATAGTGACCTCCCCACGCTTGTCTGGAGGTTCTTCCAGCCTTTCCATCAAACGCAGTAGAGCGTTGAAATAGGCTTCCGACAACTTGCTCATGTCAAGATCTATCCAGTCATTGACCTTCAAGCGCGTGCCGCCCACCGTGCCGATGCGAGTACAGGCAATTCCCTTTTCGCTGAAGGAGGCCGTGAGCTTATCGGCCTTGTCAGGCGCAGTACTGATAACGACCCGCGACTGGGTTTCACCAAAGAGAAGACAGTCGGCGCGTATCGACTCGTGGAGAACGACCTGAGCGCCAACCTGGTGTTCGCGATTGGAAATACAGCACTCCGCCAGAGCCACTGCCAGGCCGCCATCGGAGCAGTCATGCGCTGACTTGATCAGCCCGGATTGGATAGCGCTCAGGAGCGTATCCTGCAAGAGTTTTTCAAACTGGAGATCGAGCGTGGGTACGGCTCCCCTATTTTGTCCAAAGATAGTGTGCAGGTATTCAGAGGCGCCAAGGTGCTCTTTGTTTTCGCCCAACAGGAAGATGGCATCACCTTCACTTTTGAACCATTGAGTAGTGATATACTTGACGTCTTCGATAAGTCCTACCATCCCTATTGTTGGCGTTGGGAAAACTGCTCGTTCGGGGTCCTCATTATAAAAGGATACGTTTCCGCCGGTGACAGGGGTTTGGAAAACACGGCAGGCTTCGCCCATACCCGCAACCGCTTCCGCAAAGCTGTAGTAAATTCCCGGCTTGTATGGGTTGCCGAAATTGAGGCAGTTGGTTACGGCCAGTGGACGTCCCCCGGAGCAAACGATATTGCGCGCTGCCTCGGCAACGGCGCTTTCAGCTCCCAGACGTGGGTTAATGTAACAGTAGCGGCCATTACAATCGGTCGTCATCGCCAGAGCCTTGTTCGTTTTGCGGATGCGCAACACGGCGGCATCCGAGCCTGGACCGACGGTAGTGTTGGTACGCACCATGGAATCATACTGATCGAACACCCACCCCTTGTAGCAGATATTCGGCGCGGCCAATATTCTCAGAAGGACATCATTCCAGTCTCTATCCAGCGGGTAATCATGCAAATCGAGCTTCACGATCTCGTCCAGATGGGCCGGGCGTTGCGACTCGCGATGATACACCGGCACGCCGCCGCCGAGAACAAGGACTTCAGAGGGAATCTGCGAGACGATATCGCCGTTCAGCTTGACGGTCATCAGACCGTCGTCGGTCACCCGACCGATAACAGTCGAATCAAGGTCCCACTTGTCAAAAACCTGTTTGACTTTCTGTTCCTTTCCCTTCTTGACGCATACCAGCATCCGCTCCTGCGACTCAGAAAGCAGAATCTCATACGGCGTCATCCCCGGTTCCCGCACCGGCGCCCTGTCAATGTCTATCTCGATTCCTGCATTGCCCTTGGCCGACATCTCCGAACTGGAGCAGGTGATACCGGCCGCACCCATATCCTGAATGCCGACTATAAGGTCCTTGTCAATTATCTCGAGGGTAGCTTCAACAAGGAGCTTCTCGGTGAAGGGGTCTCCAATTTGCACCGACGGCCGTCTTTCCTCTGACGCCTCGCTGAGTTCCTCCGAGGCGAAGGTGGCTCCGTGGATACCGTCCCGGCCCGTTTTAGAACCGACAATCATAATCGGGTTCCCTTCTCCTTTGGCTACGGCCGAGACGATCCGATCCGCCTTGACAATTCCGACCGCCATCGCATTTACAAGCGGATTGCCGGTGTAGGCTTCGTCGAAATACACTTCCCCCGCGACCGTGGGCACGCCAAACGAGTTGCCATAGTCACCAATACCACGAACTACGCCGTCGACGAGGTACCGCACCCGGGGGTTTTCCGGCGAGCCGAAGCGAAGCGAATTCAGACAGGCAATGGGACGGGCTCCCATAGTAAAGATATCGCGCAGGATGCCGCCGACACCGGTTGCGGCTCCTTGGTACGGTTCGACTGCCGAAGGGTGGTTGTGGGACTCAATCTTGAAGACAACAGCCAGACCATCGCCGATATCAACCGCTCCGGCGTTCTCTTCACCGGCCTTGGCCAGAAGGTTCTCTCCTTCCCGGGGCAGGGTTTTTAGAAGGGCTATCGAGTTCTTGTACGAGCAATGCTCGGACCACATCACTGAGAAAACACCCAGCTCGGTGTAGTTTGGACTGCGGCCGAGGATTTCTTTTATGCGTTCATATTCTTCTTCACTGAGGCCGTGCGCCCTGACCATTTCCGGCGTGACGGTCGGTTGCTGGAATACTGTCTTCAAGAGATCTCCTTCGCTTTTCAGAAAGACCAATATAAACACTGTGCACGTTGGCGTCAATGAAACAGTGAAGCAAGCTCCCCGATGTTCTGCAATGATGCCTGCCCTTCTTGTGACCTATTGGTACCCACCAGGATGTCTAAAGCACCTCCAATAGCAGTTCCGTAGAATCGTGATTTGAGCAGACGATTGTCCTTGCCTATCGGGAATCCACCGACTATTTTAGGTTCTGGTGGCGGTAACGTGTGTTATCGCAGCTATTGGAGATAGTTCTGCAACGATGCCTATACTGCCTGGAATTACCCGTTTTTTGTGCTTTACGCTCATCCTTGCTCTAACCGTTAGTCCTCAAGTCTCTGCTCAGCGGGCTCCGGTTCTGAAGGAGAGCGCTCCCTCTCTCGCCACGACTACGCCACCATATTGCCTTGGCATACATGATGTCGGGCGGTTGGTTTTTGGAGTAACCAACTTCGGGATGATCGGTATCGGCATTGGCAGAGCCATCAGGTATGATTGCTTCACGGGTGCTAAGGCACCCCTGGGTGAGTATCCCAAGGGATCGAATACAACCTACATCTATGAAGGTGCGCTCTGGGTTGGTGCCGTAGTTGGCCGGGATACGCTGGTCTCGGCGGGAGCTGATTTCAGCAACGAGAGCCGGGAGATGTACCCTGTTTCCGAAATGGTACGCCGGTCCATTTTAGACCGCGACTCCCCGGACTGGTCTGACGCTGTTTCGGAACAGGACTACATTGCGGTGTATGTTGACACTTTCACATCCGGCGTTCCCAACCTTTCGTTTGATGCGTTTGAAGGCCGTCGGCACAAGCCACTGGGCATCAAGGTTACCCAGCGATCTTATGCCTGGTCGTATGGCCACACCGACGACTTTGTCATACTTAAGTATGATATCAAAAACATCGGTGACAAAGCTCTCAAGGATGTCTACTTCGGACTATACTGGGACGGCGATGTCCACTATGGTCAACGCAATGTCAACATACCATCTGACCCTTACGGCCGCAAAGGAGTCACTGGCGGCAGGGATGATCTATCGGGCTTCTTGTTTACGTCGCCAACGCAGTTCGAAACCTGCAACTTCCTCGATACTGTCGCCATCGCCTGGACAGCCGACAAGAAAGGCGACCCACTCCCCTCAGGGGAATTCCAGGTACCAAACGTCGTCGGGATTCGATTCCTCAGTCCCGCTCTCTTTGGTCGGAAGGTTACGTTTAATTGGTGGAGCTACAACTATAATTCAACATACGATTTCGGCCCACAGCAAAAGAAGAACTACCGCTATATGGGAAACGGGTTAGGCACGCCGTATGGTGACAGGCCCAAGTACGCTCTACTGAGCAACGGCGAGGTTGATTACGACCAGGCATACACGCTGACGATCGGGCAATGTGACCCAGTCTGGCTTCACCCGAATCAGCGGGTTGCTCTCCTCGTTTCCAGAGGTACCGATGTCCAGTACCTGATCTCAATCGGCCCTTACGATATGGGCCCCGGCGCCTCCATAACTATTCCCATGGCTGTTGTCGGAGGGGAGGGCTTCCATACCAATCGGTACAATTACAATGACAACCTGAGTTCACACTACCAGCCGGATATCTACTACCAGAATGTGGACTTCTCCAGCCTGGTGGCCAACGCTCTTATGGCCGACCAAGTATATGACATTCCCGGTGTCGATACCGACGGTGATGGTTACAAGGGGAAGTTTCGCATCTGCGTGCTGGATTCAAGCTTCGTTGACGGTCAATGGATAGCGAATGTCGCTGAAACAACCTACTATGAGGGCGACCGCGTGCCGGACCTGATAGCCTCGGAACCGCCACCGGCGCCAGACTTCTGGCTCTATCCGACGCTCGGCGGACTACGAGTTCGCTTCAACGGCATGCGCTCGGAAACTACCAGGGACATTTTCTCTCACAAGCTCGACTTCGAGGGCTATCGCATCTACATCGCCCGCGATGATCGTGAAACCAGCTACTCGCTCGTGGCTCAATATGACCGGGAAAACTACGATAAGTGGGTGTACACAACGAGGAAAGGAACAAATCCTCAGTTCCGACGGTTCGATGATCCTTTCACGTTGGAGGAACTCCGCTGTCTGTATGGTGCAGGTCCAGACCCCTGCGCTGACAGTGCCTTTGATCCTATAGCGTACATGCCCGATTATCCATACGTGCATCCGCTTTTCCCCGATTCCATCTTTTACTTTGAAATTCATGACTATAATCGATCGAAGCTCGGCGTCACGACGCCGATCAGGAAGATCTATCCCGACGAACCACCGCCGCCATCAATGCAAGATATCGACCCGGATCGATTAACCGAAGACGGGTATCTCAAATATTACGAGTACGAATTCATTATCAAAGACCTGCTGCCCAATATCCCGTACCACATTGCCGTAACCGCATTTGATTTCGGTTCGCCGCAGGCAGGGCTCTCCCCACTGGAATCATCCAAGACACTCACCGCTGAATCGGCCTATCCGAACAATGAAGTGGATCAAGCGCCTGACGAGATTGCAAATGTCTATGTGTTCCCCAATCCATACCGCAATGATGCCGGGTATCGAGTCTATGGCTATGAAGGCCGCGGCCAGGAAAATAGATCACGGGACCGAGTACGAAAAGTCACATTCGCAAATCTCCCTGCGAGGTGTACCATCAGGATATTCTCCCTCGATGGCGACCTTATTCGTGAAATCAGGCACGACTTCGATCCTTCCGACCCGAACTCGTCCTACCACGAGTGGGACCTTGTCACTCGTAATATCCAATTAGTCGTTTCCGGTCTGTATTATTGGGTGGTGGAAGACAACAGCGGGCGCACACAGATTGGCAAGCTGGTCATATTATTATAAAGCAGTTACATGCCTGTTTGCTTTGCGCGCGCGTTAGCATTCAAGGCTCGGCGGTTTCAGGTATACTCATTCCCAATTATAGAGCTTTCGTACTTACTTCTCAAGGTTGCTCTACAAGCTCCTTGTGTCATATCTTTTTTGCAATTGTGATACGACAAATCGCGGGGCGGTCCGCCTTTGGCGGATGATTCCTGCCAATTTTAGGCCACTGTTTACCGAAAACCGTTTGCTTTAAATTCGGTTGTAGCTATATTCCCGAAGCGGGCCATCATGCTGAGACCTGATGCAGCAGGTGGTTCGACAGCTTGGTAATTGCCGAAGTGGTGGAATTGGTAGACGCGCTGCGTTCAGGGCGCAGTGTCCGTAAGGACGTGGGGGTTCGAGTCCCCCCTTCGGCATTTTGTTCAGAGACCGCAAGTGACCACTTATCATGCTTGATGATAACGAGAGAAAAGCGAAGTAGGGCAGGTGTCCCGCGCACCCGCCAAAAGAGTGACCAAGCCACAGGCAGGATCACAGGGAGGCTGCCCTACTCTGGCTGGAATGTTGATATTCACAAGGATGGTAGGCGCAATCAGCCTCATTTCAATATCCAATGGACAGATCTGTATCCTATAAGAGGTGAAATATGTTTCGTCAATTGCCCAAGCAAATACTGATATTGACATTTGCCGTAGCTATGGAGTCATGCTTTGAGGCGGCAGCAGTGTCCATGGTTAATTTTGAAAGGCATGATATTCGGCTGACAATCGATGTTCCTTCGCACACGGTGGTGATAAGGGACGAGGGCACTATGCAAACACAAACGGGATGGAATCTATTTAAGCTGAATCAAGAAGCTGACATTGATTCCTTTGTTGTAACTGGTAAACAGACTGAGTATCGTGCAGTTCAACTTCAGGATACCACTCAACTACCTGCGGAATTGCTCGCAGGCCTCCCCGAGATTGATACCGAAGGCGAACCGTTGCTGATATTCTTCCAGTCGGAACAGGCCGGGAAAGTGAAGTTCCGTATCAACTACCGCTCTGAATTCTACGAAGATGTCAGTAACACAAAGTTTTCGAACGAAACGGTGGGTAGGGAAGTATCCGGGACGATTTTGGAACAGGGCGCTTATCTCAGCCCTGCCGCATTCTTCTATCCGACTGGAGACGAAGGGCTGTCGAAGTTCGTGCTGACCGCTGATATCCCCAAGGAGTGGGAGTCGGTGAGTGATGGGAATCGCCTGTCAATCGAAACCCGGGGTGACCGAAAGATCCAGACTTGGGAAAATCCTTTCAAGTCCGATGGGGTCATGTTCTTTGCGGCGCCTTTTGTCACGAAATCAACATGGCTGGACAGCATAGAAGTAGCCTGCTACTTTTTTGAAGCGGACACCGGTTTGATTGACGACTATCTTTCCGCAGCAGCCGGTTACATTAAGATGTATTCAGACCTCATCGGTCCCTATCCCTACCGCCGCTTTACGGTTGTGGAGAACTTCTTCCCTACAGGTTATGGAATGCCCGCATGGACTCTTCTTGGCCAGCAGGTTCTGCGACTTCCCTTCATTATCAGTACATCGCTGGGACATGAGGTGCTCCATAATTGGTGGGGCAACAGCGTCTTTGTAGACTATGATCGCGGCAACTGGTGTGAAGGTTCCACCGTCTATGGCGCTGACTACCGCTATAAGCTCATGAAATCACCTGCTGCTGCTTGCGATTACCGCAAGAACATCCTCAAACAATATGTCAGCTACGTCAACGAAGGGAACGACTTCCCGGTCAGAGAGTTCCGATCCCGCACCAGCCCGAACACCCGCACCATCGGCTATGGCAAGGCAATGATGGTTTATCATATGATCGAAGAAGAGATCGGCACCACCACCTTCTTCAATGGCTGGAAACTGGTTTACAAGAAATATAGAGGACAGCAGATCTCCTGGGAGGAATGGGTGCGGGCTTTTGAAGAGTCGAGCGGAGTCGACCTGTCACACGTCATTCCCCAATGGATTGACAGGGCGGGAGCGCCGATACTTGATGTCGATATCACCGGCAGCGCTGTTGATTCGGATAGTGAAACGCGTTCAGTAGAGTTCAAACTCATGGAAAAAAGCGAGCAGGGCTACAGGCTGAAAGTTCCCTTGCGGTTTACAGGAGAGAAGGTTGTTATAGATACGTCCGTAGTTCTTGATTCCGCGGAAGCCGTCTATAAGATCAGTGTTCCCAGTGAAATAACGACGATGGAAGTCGATCCCGAATATCATCTCTTCAGGAAGCTGTATCCGGAGGAAGTGGAGCCGGTTGTCTCAGCGATTTTCGGCAATCCCCAAAAGCGTTTTGTTTCGTTTGTATCTGATGAAAGCGCTGTTAAGCAGTATACATCATTCGGCGCTAATATGACGGGGGACTCCATAGCCGTCGCTCAGTCGGACGTTCTTGAAGAGGCCGATCGAGGGTATGCCCCGATCATACTTAACCCCACTGAATTGCCAAGCTACCTGGGGAAAATGATCTCATTTGAAGGTGATTCATTAGTCATAAACGACACTGTGTATCCCCAACAGGGCCACACGTTTGTACTGACCGGTGAAAAATGGGACGGTTTTGAGAAGTATATGGTGGTATTGACGGAGGACTATGGTTCACTTCCGCGTATCGGGCAACTGCTGCCACATTACGGTAAGTACTCATTCCTCGTGTTTAAGGGCTCCCGAAACGTTGGTAAGGGTCAATGGACGGTGGAGCATTCGCCATTGAAGAAGAAACTGCCACTGTGATGCCGTAGGTTGCCTGTGGCAGTATACGAGTAGTAGGGGTAGGGCAGGTGCATTGCGCACCTGCCAAAAGAGTGGCCACGCCACCGGCAGGATCACAGGGAGGCTGTGCCACTCTGGCTGGTTTGTAACCGATTCTTTTGAATAAGTGTTGCGCTTATGGGCTTGTTGAAAAACATAACAGGCGTCATAGCGAGGAGCGAAGTGACGTGGCTATCTCGTTGGCATTCAATATCCGAGATTGCCACGTCCGCCTACGGCGGACTCGCAATGACAAAAACGGGACTTCTTCAACACACCCTCAGAGTTCAGAAGACCTCCGCGGAGAACTTGTACACCTCGGCGTTCTTGTCTTTGTAGCTGTTTTTTGGCAGGCCGGCTTTCAGACAGGTTTGTTCGAGAAACTCTGTTACACCCCAACCGTACTCGGTGGCAACTTGCGGCAGAAGCAGCCCGGAGTGGAAATCCAGTTTGATCATCAGGCCGTCGCGGCCGACTTTGATGGTAGTAAAATTATACACCCTCACAAGCGGAGAAAGCACCGATATTTCATACTCTAACCTCTCGAACTCATCAGGCGAAAGCTGAGGAAAACGAGGGTCTTCGAAGGCCGCCGCTACGGCCATCTCGGCTATTGTCTGATAGAGTGGTTGATACCCACGTATCTGACCGATGCAGCCACGCAGGTTGCCCTCGATTTTAAGCGTAACGAAAGCTCCCTTTTCAGCATCAAGACTGGCAATGTGGGGCAGAGTGTAAGTCTCGCCGGACAGCTTGGCTTTAATCGCATCACGGACTATCTCTAAAAGGGCTTGTTTGTCTTCCTCGGACATCCCCGTACTGCTTTTATGGGCTACCTTGGGCGAGCCGATAACCGACCGTTCGGGAGCGGCGGCTCTCTCTGCAACAATTGCGACCGAAAGATAGCCAACCACTTCATTAAAATCCCCCGTTACTTCGCCGGAGGTTGTGTAGTGAAGACATTGCACCTGCGTTGCGCCCAGCCTTTTAGCGGCTATCATGACCGCTGCCACCGGCCCACCACCACAGGCCTCCCCCTTGCCCGACTCAAGCGTTCTCAAAAAGAGATCAGGGTCATACGCCTCAACGGCGTCACGGATGGCGCTATCGAGCCTTCGTGCCACTTTTTCAGGGTGGAAGTGCGATAGATCACTGGAGGCAACCATAAGCGTGTTCGTTCCTTTCAACGCCGTCGCCAGCGTCTCACCCAGTGATCTGATCGAGTCCTCTTCCTGGTCGCCCATGACAATCGCCACCAGTTGAAACCGGCCCAGGACGACCTGTAGAAAGGGAAGCTGCACTTCCAGAGCATGTTCCCCTCTGGTGGCCCCGCTGGCATGACCCATCTTGGAGAAGTAGACCGAGGGGTGGATAGTGGCGATTTTCTCCGACAGTTTCTTGTCTATATCGATAACCCCCAGCGGCGTTTCGTAGCCGTTACCGCCGTAAACGGATGAACCCTTGAAGAAAACCGTATGCGACGGAGATATTACCACAACGGTATCATACTGTTCCCCCTCCAATAGTTTGAACGCCGTAGCTGCCGTGCGACCAGAGTAGGGGTAGCCGGCATGGGGAACAATCAGGGCTTGCGGCCGACCGCCGGTGGTAACCTTGTCGACCTCGGCAAAAAACCCAGCAACAGTCTTGGTTAGTTCTACCGCGTCGGAAGGATAAAACAGCCCCGCCACGGCCGGTTTTCTTATTTCGATACCACTCATTTTCGATACAACAAAATTATATGCCTTGCGGTCACCCTCAGAGATTGAAGTTTAACTCAATTGCATAGAAAAGTCAAATCCCGGATTCGATTTGCTCCACCATGCTTGCAATCATGCAAGATGCTCTTCTTCAACGGCCTAATAAGAAAAGCCGGACCTTCAAACGAGGCCCGGCTTCCTTGATTATTCCCATATTGCCATAGGCAAACGTCACTTAGCTCAGGCGGTAGCCGGATTCTAACCCGCAGCAGGGCTTGCCGGTTCGGATTTCTTAGCGCTGTCGCCCGGTCGTATTCCCTCCACCATCGCCGCCAAGGAGGAGATAATGCCACTCGCCTCATAGGGTAGGAATATCTTGCTGGCCTGTCCCTCGGCCAAACGGGGGAGCATTTCAAGATACTTGAGCGTTATCAGCTTTTCATCCGGTTTTCCGTCGTGAATAGCGCCGAATACTGAGAGAATCGCCTGCGCCTCACCTTCGGCGACAGTAAGCTGGCGGTATTTCTCAGCATTGGCCTTTTCCTTAACAGCCTGAGCAAAACCTTCCGCCTCGAGTATCTGGGATCGCTTGGAACCTTCCGCCTTTGTGATTTCCGATTGCCGAATGGCTTCGGCGTCAAGAATAGTAGCTCTCTTGTCGCGCTCCGCCTTCATCTGCCGGCTCATCGCTTCGGTTATGTCAACTGGCGGGTCGATACGCTGCAACTCAACACGGTTGACCTTAACTCCCCACTTGTCGGTGGCAGAGTCCAGGACATCGCGAAGCTGACCGTTTATTTCATCCCGTGACGTCAGGCAAGCGTCGAGGTCCAACTCCCCGAAGACGTTTCTGAGGTTGGTCTGGGCCAGCTTGGTAGCGGCGATGATGTAGTTGGAGATTTCGTAGCGGGAGCGGACCGGGTCGGTCACCTGAGCGTATATAATAGCGTCCACTTCCACGTTAACATTGTCCCTGGTGATTACCAGTTGTGGCGGCACATCCAGAACCACCTCGCGCATATCAACTTTTATGACTGTGTCGAAAAACGGCACTATCATATTCAGTCCGGGCCCGAGAAGTCGCTGATACTTCCCCAGCCGCTCCACCAGTCCTTTCTCAAACGGCCGGATGATGCGAATGGACATCGAAACGATTATGAAGGCAAACACACCCGCGATGACCAGAAATATGACAACTGGGTTCATAACTTACTCCTTTCCTTCTTATATCTTTTCCACATGCACCTTGGTGCCGGAAACATCCACTACTTTGACTTTCGTGTTCTCTTCGATCGCTTGTCCGGCTGTTGCCACCCAGATTTCACCCTCTATACGCACCTGACCGCCGAGGTCGGGATCGATGGTCTTCGTGACCAGGGCGACTTTACCTATCAGGGCATCGATATTTGACTTCTGGGGAGAGGGTTTGGTGATCTTTTTCGCTAGTGTTCTTGTCATTGGCAATAACACGATTGATATCGCTACAAACAAGCCAAGCTGCCAGTAGTAGGCCTCAGGATAGAAGTAACTGAAGATTCCCGATACCACCGACCCTACCACAAAGCAAGCGAAGATGAGTGTGGGTGTCATCAACTCGAGGATCAAGAACAATACCACCGCCGCCATCCATATCCAGAACATTGTTGTCATCGGAGCTCCTTTCTAACGTCCTACACCTGTCTTAAGGTACCTTATTGCCTGGGCGTTTAGCTGTAATACTTGGCTACCTCTGCTGTATTCAAAAAAACTGTATTCTAATAAATGAAAACCGTTTATTGCACACAGAGTCAACATAAATTGAAAGCGCTACAGATTGGGCCATATATGAGACATCTCGAAGTGATAAACCGGATGACTTGCTCGTCATGGTGAGCGGAGTCGAACCATGACTAAGCCATACAGCAAATTTCCAGAGGTGTACGACCTAATGGGAGCGGACAGGCACTCAGCCAAAATGGTCAAGTACACTTTTAGGATCTTTCATAAGTTCAATATAAGAGCAACTTGTGGCCTGGACCTGTGCTGTGGAACAGGGACGGCAATTTCCCTCTTTCTTGACCAGGGGCTGTCGATGTCGGGGTTGGACCAAAGCGCCCCCATGCTGGCAGTGGCGGCCGGGAAGCTCAGGGGGCGGAAGGTGAAATTGTATCAGAAGTCACTGCCGAAATTCAAAATCCTTGAAACCAGCGACAGCAGCATGATTCGCAAATTCGATCTGATAACCTGCTTCTACGATTCGCTCAACTACCTGAAAAACGCGCGGGAACTGAAGACAGCGTTTTGCTCCGTGTTCAGGCATCTGAATAAAGGCGGGTGGTTCATTTTCGATATGAACACCTCGGCCGCCTTGAAGGTTATCTGGGGTGGGCAGGTCTATGCCGACGCTCGAGATGACGTGGCCTGGGTCTGGAGAAACGACTTCCACGACAAGACCATGTCGGCAACATGCCATGCGACTTTCTTTGTAAAAAGAGGAAAGCTGTGGGAGCGATTCGATGAAGATCATCTCGAAAGAGCTTACAACAACGAGACGGTAAAACGTCTGCTGAGGGAAGCGGGCTTTCAGATCAAGGGGTTTTATCGTTGCTTCAGCTTTGAGAAACCAAGAAAGGGCAGCTACAGAATCTGCGGAGTGGTAAAGAGAGTCTAACCCACGCAGTTTATCATCATTCGCCGAGCAAGTCATTGCGAATCGTATAGACCGGCAGGTCAGGTTTCTACGAGACCTAACCTACTACACGAACTGGGAAGATATAGACATCTGCCACTCACACAACTCTGTGTAGCAGCGGGCTTTATGTCCGCTGTCAAATGGCGGGAGACAAGCCCCGTTCCTACACGAACAGAAATTGGTGTTTCGCAGGGTCTTGCTCATAACGAAGTCGGAAGTGTGACCCTGCGAGTGGCCTCCCAAGTGCTTGCGTCCCAAAGGAGTTCCTTTTCGGTCGGGTCACACCTCGCCCCAGGGCGAGCCAAGACCCAACCGAACGCCAATGTACAGATAGGGCAGATGTAGACATATGCCGCTCACTAACTCCGCGTAGCGGCGGGCTTTATGTCCGCTGTCAAATGGCGGGAGGCAAGCCCCGTTCCTACACGAACTGGGCAGATGTGGACATCTGCCACCCACGAATGGCCTCAGCGACAATATAGGGGAGTTATTTGTGATATGATCGGCAAGTTGATTTATGGTCACTTCCTACAAGGGTCGTTGAAAGGATGCGCTCAGGCTAGCATCCTGGGCTGCAAAGGAGCCAGCCGGTTCGGACGAAAGCGGCAGATACCGCTTGAACTCAATCAGAAATGTCGTTCCCTCTCCAAGCTGAGAGTTGACGCTCATGTTGAGCTTGAGAGCTGAGCAGATTCGGTGCACGATCGATAGCCCCAGCCCAGTGCCCTGCTTCTTCGTCGAATAGAACGGCTGGTATATCTTCTTCAGGTTCTGTTTGGCGATACCCGGCCCATTGTCGTGAACATATAGTGCAACGCTATCAGAAACGTCGTCAGCAACTAATCTGAAGGTGAGCTCACCCTCCTTTCCCTCGAAAGCCTCGCAGGCATTTACCACAAGGTTCAAAAGAAGCTGTTTCATCAGGTCCTCATCTCCAATAACGTACACGATAGATTCATCCGCCTCAAAATTGATGCGAATATTGGAGGTGAACGACTCATGGTGATGGAGTATCTGCACGACTTCATTTATGATGTGACACAGCTCCACCTTGGTGTACGCCGGGCGATCAATCTTAGCATACTGCAAAAACTCACTGAGAATCCGGCTGAGGCGGTGGGATTCCTTTACAATCAATTCCATGAGCCTGGCGTTTTCATCAGAGACCTCAAGCTCGCTCTTCAATACTTCTACCGAACCCGAAATTGACGCTAACGGATTGCGTATCTCGTGGGCAATTGATGCCGACAGCTCACCGACCGCCGCCAGCCGGTCGGCAGTACGGACTTTCGCTTCAAGCTGCTTGGCCCTTGTGAGATCGGAAAAGATAGCTATCACGCCCCGTAACGCCTGATCCTCTTCCGTCAGAACGGAAGTTGACACCCCGAGGGGGATTTTCTCGGAGTCGCCGTTGATGATCTCGATTTCCTCTCGCGGGTGAGGCATGCCGCGGTGAATCCCATCCATCAGGCTCACGGCAAGATCGGGCATGCGCTCGGCAAAGACCTCCTCACAACGCATTCCCTTGACTTGCTCTTCTCGATAACCAAGAATCCGCTCCGCTGCCCGGTTGAAAAAGATAATCCGCCCCCCAGCATCAACGGTCAGCAGACCGGAATTCAGGTGGCGCAAAATGTCGTCGGTTTCAAGTTTGGCCTGTTTGAGAGCCTGTGATGTATCGGCCAGTCGTTTGTCCTGAGCTTTCAAGCGTTCCGCCAGGTAACCGGAGATAAATGCAACTAAGTAGAAGATGAGGATATGCAGAAAGATGGCGTAGAACACATCGTCACGGGCGGAAAAGATCGTTTCAAGAGCTCGCAGCGAGAAATCCTGATCAGTGCCGCTGCTCAGTCCCAACCAGACAATGAAGCTGTAGGCAAGCGACACCAGTGAAGCAGTAATGAGTGTACCGACGAGACGGTAGGCCAGCGCCGCCGACACGATGGTGATGATAAACAGGGCCGAAAAAGGGGAACTGACGTTGCCTGTGGCGTAGATGATCCCCGATTCAAGGACAATCTCCAACAGGAACTGCAGGGCTATGACGGTTACCGTGACACCGGTCAGACGCAGACGTCGACCCAAAAAGAGCAAGAGAGTGAAGGCCAGAGTGAAAACAGAATAGAGAACTAACCAGGTGTGTAGGAAGTCCGGATACCGCATCCAGAAGACAACAACTGAAAACAGAATTACAAAAGAGCCGAGCCGAAGCGGTATGAACCATCCGAGTTGTTGTGAGTGCTCTCTCTTCTCCATAAAAAAGGAACGGCGCCTCGTGAGCGCCGTTTGCCGTTACTTTGTCTTTCCCCTTTGCACGGATATCCTACCCGCACACTTTATATCTTACCGATGATGTCAAACATCGGCAAATACATGGCTATCAGAATACCGCCTATGACAATGCCCATGAGCACAATAATAATCGGCTCGATCACCGATGTCAGGGCTGAGACAGCATCATCGACTTCTTCATCGTAGAAGTCAGCGATTTTGGAAAGCATCTCGTCGAGTCCACCGGTCTTTTCACCGACCGAGATCATCTGTGTCACCATGGGTGGAAATACTCCCGACTCCTTCAAGGGCCCGGTAATAGTATCACCTTCGGCGATAGCCACTACCGATTTATTAATGGCATTGGCAATGACATGGTTTCCGGAAGTCTTAGCTGTAATCTCCAGAGCCTCAAGGATGGAAACACCTGATGACAGCAGCGTCCCCAGTGTCCTGGTGAACCGAGCAACCGATGACTTGCGCACCAGGTTGCCAAGCACCGGCATGACCAGGAGCCCTTTATCGAACATCAGAGCACCGGAAGGAGTCTTCTTCCACCAAAGAAAACCGCCCAAGAGGCCAATCGTACCAAAAAAGAGGTAAAGAAAGTTTGCCTTCAGAAAATTCGAGATTTGCAGCACAATCTGCGTCGGTTTTGGGAGCTCGGCATTGAGGCCACCGAACATCTGGGCGAAGACGGGCACGATGAAGGTCAACATAGCGATAGTTACTCCAGTCGCCACCACGACAATGACGGCCGGGTATACCATAGCGCCTTTGACTTTGCGCACGAGCTTATCGGCTTTTTCACGGTATACTGCCAGACGAACCAGGATGGCATCCAGAGCACCGCCCACCTCGCCAGCTTCAACCATGTTGGTGTACAGATGGTCAAAGATTTTTGGGTGGCGCGCCAGCGCTTCGGAAAGAGTAGCACCTCCCTGCACCCCCTCTTTGACTTGGGAGATAATCTTAGCCATCTCCTTGTTCTGCTGCTGGGTAGCCAGGATATCCAGACACTGAACCATCGGTAGCCCAGCGCCAATCATAGTGGCGAACTGGCGCGTGAAGCGTGAAACCTCAATCTTTTTCACGCCGGTGCCGATTTTGATCTGAATGTCGGGCGCCTTTTTGCCGATCGACTTGACCATAATACGGTTCTGCCTGAGGACCCGCTCGACATCCTGCTTGCTCTTAGCTTTCAGTTGACCCTGTACAGCAGCTCCCGCAAGGGTCTTACCTTTGTATTCAAAAACTGGCATCAGCTTGATCCTTCCTCAACCTTCATGTTACGAAAAGGACGGCGTCTTCTGGCGTGACAGAGTCTCGCCCAGTTCCTGCGGGTTTTGGCTATAGTTCATGGCGTCGTTGAGAGTAATCTTGCCCGCCAGATACAATTCCGCCAGCGACTGATTCATCGTTCTCATACCATATTTCTGTCCTGATTGTATCATGGAATACATCTGGTGTATCTTATCATCACGAATAAGTGCGCGAACCGCCGGTGTGCATACCAACATCTCCAGCGCCAGTACCCGCCCACCGCCGATCTTCGCAATGAGCGTTTGAGAGATGATGGCCTGCAACGAGAATGACAGCGAAACGCGAATCTGCTCCTGCTGGTTGGTTGGAAACGAGTCCACTATGCGGTTGATCGATTCGGCGGCCGAATTAGTATGCAGGGTAGCGAAGGCAAGGTGACCCGTTTCAGAAATAGATATGGCCGCCTCGATCGTTTCCAGGTCGCGCATCTCCCCGACGAGGACAACATCGGGATCCTCGCGCAGCGCATACTTCAACGCGATTGCAAATGAATTGGTGTCGGAGTACACCTCCCGCTGATTCACCAGGGCCGTCTGGTGACGATGCAGATATTCAATCGGGTCTTCGACGGTGATGATATGTACCGGCCTTTCCCGATTGATCTTATCGATTATCGCCGCTAAAGTGGTTGACTTCCCTGATCCGGTCGGTCCTGTGACCAGCACTAACCCACGTGGCAGTTTGGCGAAATCAGCAATTACTTTGGGCAGACCCAACTCCTCGAACGACCTGACCCTGTATGGGATCTGGCGCAATGCAACGGCGATATTCCCTCGCTGCATGAAGAGGTTGCAACGAAACCGGCTCATCTTCTCAATACCAAATGAAAAATCCAGCTCGGAATTCTGCTCGAATTTCAGCTTCTGTTTCTCATTGAGCATAGAGTAGGACAGCTTCTTGGTTTCATCGCTTGTAAGGTAGTCATAATTCAGTCTCTGTAGCTTGCCGTCAATTCTGACAACAGGTGGTGCGCCCACTGTAAGATGCAGATCAGAAGCATCCATTTTGACCATCTGTTCGAGAAGTTCTCTAAGTGTTACCATTCACTGCTCCCGACTGTCGAAGACTTCTGCAATTCGCACACATCTGGGTCTTGTTGTAGTATCGGAGTTTTAGGTCAAAACCTTGACTCAATTTCGGCTGACCGGCTATTGTAAGCCGTTGAAGGACAATAAAGTGTGGGGGGTCGGCGGAAACGCTACGCAGATACAGCAAAGACCTCGTCGATATCTATCAACCCCTGCTTCATCTTGTCGATGGCAGACATGCGCAGGCTGTACATCCCCTCTTCCAAAGCCGCCTGCCTGATCTCAGTATCGGCCGCCTTGTCAAGGATCAACCTTTCTATTTGCTGGCTGATCGGCATGACTTCATAGATCGCCGTCCTGCCGGACTTACCGGTGCTGTTGCACTCCCGGCACCCAACCCCCCGAAAGGCTCTGATGTTTCGCAACAGTTCTTTGGGAACCCCCAAGCTTTCCACCTGCTGCTCTGTCAGATTCACTTCTTCTTTACACGATTGACAGATCTTTCGCACCATGCGCTGAGCCATGATCAGCTTTGTAGCCGACGCGACAAGGTAGTATGGGATTTCCATGTCGATCAGCCGGTTGATCGACGAGGGCGCATCGTTGGTATGCAACGTAGAAAAGACAAGGTGTCCGGTGAGAGCGGCCCGGATAGCTATCTCGGCTGTTTCACTGTCACGAATCTCGCCTACCATAATGATATCCGGGTCCTGCCGCAGGAATGATCGCAGGGCCGCGGAAAACGTCATGCCGATGTCCGACCGCACCGCTATCTGATTGATACCGTCGAAGTTGAACTCCACCGGATCCTCGGAGGTCATGATGTTCACATCGACAGTGTTCAACTGTTTCAAGGCCGAATAGAGTGTGGTGGTTTTACCGGAGCCGGTCGGACCAGTAACAAGGATAATACCATAAGGGAGGTGGATCACCCTGTCAAATTTCTTCAAGTCCTCCTCTCTAAAACCCAGCTTCGTCATATCGACCATAAGCGCCATTGGGTCCAGAATTCGCATGACGACCTTCTCGCCAAAGATAGTCGGCAACACCGACACACGCAGATCAACCGTGCGTCCGGCCACCTTGACCTTGATACGGCCATCTTGAGGAAGACGCCGTTCGGATATGTCAAGGTCAGCCATAATCTTGACACGCGATACGATAGCCGCTCGATACTTAAACGGCAGCGGCGCCATTTCCTGAAGATTACCGTCGATGCGATAGCGCACCCGAATCCTTTTCTCGTACATCTCAAGGTGGATATCCGAGGCGCCCATCCGGATAGCGTCGCTGATTATTGAGTCCACCAGCTTCACCAGGGGCTTGTCCTGAACAGCCGACAGCAGATCGGATTCTGTCGGTCCGGTATCAGCCTCAACAACCTCCAGGTCCGTATCCTCTTCCAGCCCCTTGACGATTTCAGACAGCGCTCCGGAATCGGAATAGTAAGCCTCTATGGCCTTCTCAATAGCCTTTTCGGGGGAGATTACAGGCTGAACGACGCAGCCGGTGATGAACTTGATAGCATCAAGGACGTAGATATTGTTTGGATCACTGATAGCAACCAGGAGCGTCTTATTGATCTTGGAAACGGCAATTACTTTGAACTTGCGGGCAATATCGGCCGGTATCAGCTTGATGACCTCAGGATTCAATTCAATATCACCAAGCCGGAGCGCCCCGATTTTCAGGTGCTTGCCGATAAGCTTGGCTATATCATCTTCGGAATCGACCGCCCCGATTTTCACCAGGGCGCTTTCGAATTTTTCCTTCTTGTCTCTGGAATAGTCAAGAGCCTTGTCGGCTTGTTCCTGAGTGATCTTGCCGGCGTTGACTAATATCGTCCCGAGTTCTGAAGACATACTACACTACCCGTACCCCACCACATGTTTACGGCTGTAAAGCAACCTTGCAGCTGTTTCAGCCGGATTAGTCCTGGAAAATATCGTCTAACTTGTCCTGAGCCATTGCGGCAAACTCACTGGAAACACCGGAGTCTGTTTTGGCTTGTGGGTGTTGCTTGATCTGCTCGAATATCTTGGTCAGCTCAGCGGCTGTTTCTTTGGCGTACAGCCGCACCATGCCGATAGTTGTGCGATCATCGAAAATCACCGCGAGAATTGACCGCTCGCCTATCAGGCACATGTGAATGTGATCCTTCTTTCCCTGATGAAACAAAACGGAAAACTCCGGTTCACCTACTAACCGGGCAATTTCCTTGGTAGAGGCGAAGGACCCGGCCAGCAGAGCAGCCAGAGCCGTGGTGTCGAGTGAATGCGTGAAACCCTGACGGGTAATCAGATGGCCGTCCTTGTCCACCAAGAGGGCGCACTTGGCCTCCGCACTCCGGAGCATGCCCGATATCGCAGCTTCGATCCGGGTTATCTCTTCTTCATAAATGATCAGACCATCATCAGTCATTGTTATCTCCTTGACTGCTATTTTATACCGAACAGGCGTTTCCAAAAGCCACGCCTTTTCATCGCGCCTCGCCGCCGCAGAGCAGGCGCCATAACCGGCGTTCTTGTCCTCTCCGACGCTTCGTCTTTGTCAGCGCTGTCGGGTTTTAGTACTCTCCGTTCTATCGGCACCCCTGTCGCTTCTTCTCTCCGAGCAGGAGAGAATGTCGTGGGTGAAATCCTCTTTCCCTCGTCTTCTTCTTTTTCGGTGCCCGGGTATGGCCGGTATTGATAAGAAGGCTCGCGTGCCGCACTTCCCTGCGAGGCGGCAGCCTCGGTCAGGTCGGCAGACGGCTTCTCTACTGATGCTGCAGCAGATGCCGAGCTAGCGGAAACTGCCACCGTTTGCGGTTTTTCCGGATTCGGTTGGGCCCCAAGCTGGGGTACACTGGGCGCTTCTGGCACTGCGCTGGGAGCAGGCGCGGAAGCCGCAACAGGGGTCGGATGCGGAGTCGCTTCCACAGCGGGCTTCGGAGTGCTGCTGGATTTCGCTTTGTCGAGGACCAGCTTGATGATCAGCTTTAGAGTGTCAAACACCCCGTTGCCGATTGTGGCCGAAGATTCAAAGTGAGGCCACCCCCGTGTATTGAGTTTGGCGTTCAGCTCCTCCACCGTCAATACACCCGGCAGATCTCGCTTGTTGTACTGAATAACCATAGGCAGATCATTGATATTGTAGCCATATTCCTTGAGATTTTCCTCAAGATTGACCAGCGACTCAATGTTCTCCTCCATCTTGTCAGGCTGACTGTCGGCAACGAATACAACGCCGTCGACACCTCGCAAGACGAGCTTGCGTGTGGCGTTATAATAGACCTGGCCGGGGACCGTGTACAGTTGGAACTTCGCAGCAAAACCGTTAATCGTCCCGATATTAATGGGGAGGAAATCAAAATACAGAGTTCTGTCAGACTCCGTCGCCAAAGAGATGAGCTTCCCGCGGGTGTTCGACGGTACCTTTGAGTGGACATACTGCAGGTTAGTCGTCTTGCCGGACAGCCCAGGGCCATAGTACACGATCTTGCAGCAGACTTCCCGTGACGAGTAGTTGATTGATACCATAACTTCCTATCTCACAGCTATCTGATTTTCCTTAGTGGGCAATTTTCAACCTCTTAATGGCGTTTTTGATTTCCAGCCGAATCAGACCGATATTGATATCCTTTTCGGTAGTGACCACCAGTAAGCCCACCCCGACCTTGGTGAAGAAAAGCTTGCCATCTTCAGCCTCAATCGTCACCTGTGCCAGCGGTTGAGTTTCAAGACGATCCAGCGACTTTCGTATATTGGACGTGATAGAAGCCGCCAGCGCACCAACAGCATCGCCCTCCGACCCGGCTGCGAGGTCAGAGGCAATCACAATGCCGTCATCGCCGACCACCATGGAACCGGTGATGCCGGTCGTTTTGTTCAGTTCGTTAAGCGCTTGATACATGTATCTTCTCCGCGTTTACGGACAGTTTTGGGCCGTACCGCCGTGCAATGTATTTTCTGATCATTTCCTGTCCCTGGTTGATTCTAATATTGAGGAATTCGCCACCCTGCCGTGATGCAATGACCATCAGATACCACGATCCCTGGCGGGTGACAATGATTCTCGTATCTTTTACACTAAGATCAATTTTCTCCGGCGCCTCCCATCCAACCCGCTGAAGAATGGTCTTGTTAACCTCACAAAAGACTAACGAAAAAGGCGCCCAGTCCTCTACCTCTATCTCACCTCGTTGGAAGTGTCCCAGTAACAATCCCTCGTGATCTACTACAACTGCCAGTTGCACAGAATTGTCCTCGCCAATGTACCGCGCCGCCTGGTCAAAGCCATTGGCCTCAGCAGACCTCGGCGCAGAGGGGGAATTGGTATGGGTTTCTCTTGATTGATATACTTTCCGTTCACTGGGGGGGACCGAGGTAGGTCTGCCGGCCTCCCGTGCCGTGGAAACAGCTACGGCTGTCCTCCCGTGACCCGGTGCTTCGGTCGCTATAGGTTCTCTTACCGGGTGATACCAACGCTCCCAGGATGGCACCAACCGGGCGGTAATTGGCTTCAAGATAAAAGGTGTTGCCGCAATCTGCAACAAAATCGCCGGCAGATAGCTCGACATCCCAATCGTCAAGGAAACGGTGAGATTCATCGAATACATAGTCGCAATGAGCAAACCAAAGATGGCACCAAGCAGCAACCTATAGACAAGGTAAACACCGGCCGCCTGAACGATCCTGGGGAGCGAAGCGCGTCGGAAGAAGAAGTACGCAACCACTGCATAGTAGATCAACTCGCAGATGATGCTGACCAACGAGACCTTGGCCAACCCCAAGCCCAAACAATCCGGGAAAAGAATCATAGGGGCAATCAGAATCAACAGCGAAACCAACGATATTTGACGGATGTCACGTCCGGTTATTTCCATAACATATCCCATGAAAGACTATTCATACCTTGCCAGCAGTTTCTCTATTCTCATTCTCAATGTCCCCAAATTGACAGAGCTATTAGCCGCAAACAGAAACACACCATCGCCAACCCTAATCAGATAAAACGTCGGTTCCTCAGTTTCGATTAGGACACTCTTGACACTGCCGAAAGAACTATTGATCAACTCTCCATGAATGGCATTGCCCATGTTTCCCAAGGTGGCCGCGCAGGTGGATGGGTCCATCTGAAGCGACCACTCCGATTCCACCACAAGACCCTCAAGGTTCAGGAACAGAGCGCCTTCGACTCCCGCAATGGCGGTACTTTGCTCGACAATATCCCTTTCCATAAGCCGAGGGGACGGTTCCTCAACAACAGTCCCCGGTGCCGTGTCATGCTCGCTTTCTCTTGGCTTGCTGCCGGCGGATAAGGCCGCCTGCTCTTCGGGAAGCCTCTGCGCGATTCCCAGCAGTTTCTTGATCTGCTCATGGTCCGGATCTGCTTTGTGCAACTCCTTCAGCAGCTTAATGGCGGCTTTGAAATCACCCTTGTAGATATATATCTCAGCCAGCAATAACCCAAGCGATCGCGTCTGACCGTCGATTACCATCGCCTTGCCGGCTTCGATCTCCGCCCAATCGTATAGCCCCCGATCAAGATTGATCTTGGCCATGACGACATGGGCCGAACTGTAAGATGGATGAACCCTTAGGCCATTCTGACAGATACGAAACGCCCTCTCCAGGTCTCCTTTCTTGCGGCAAGCATCAGCCAAAGCCGCAAAAATCTGGGAATTGGGGTCTGCGTCCAGAATTTTCTCACACTTTGTGATTCTCTCATCCAGTTCGGGGACGCTGACCATCTATATACCTATAACCCGCTTTGAAACAAAACATTAACTGATGATGTTCTTTTCTTGATCGATAATCATAAATACTACAAAAGGTTATGTCAACCTTTACTTTATCAACTCAGAACACGCCTTGTTTCCACAATTCCAAAGAAGAACAACCCGCTCATCAAAACCAAGCCGGCCGGGACAACAAAAGAGGGCAGGCTGAAGATTTCGAAGGAGTTGCCGAGGATACCAAATTCGCACAGTGTCAGCACCCCGAAACCGCCTAAAAACAGTTGCCAGCTCTTGCTTAACTGACCGCCTCTGACCAGAGCTAGAACCTTGACAGCTCCAGTCACACAAGCAACCGCAAAAACAAGAATGAAGAGATTGAGGAGTGTCGGTGGGCTGGTGATGACGGCGAAGTTGGCCGCTTCCGCGCGACTGGCACCTACAGCAAAAAACAACACACCCAGCAGTATCGTCTTTCTCATGCTTCTACTCCCTTACCATTTTTACGACTTTGTCTGCACGCTTGAGCGTTCTGTAAAACGTATCTTCGATATTGTAGCGTTTAACCAGTTCACGCCGCACCGCGAGCGGCTCCGAAATCTCTTTTTTAACATCGTTCACAGCTTCTCGGAACGCGCCAACCCCCAACAGCTGAAACACACACTCAAGCTGTTCCATCAACATCTGCCCAAGCTGCATCATCAGCTTATGAAACCGGATAGGGGCCGGTATTCCTCGGACAGCGGTTACGAATTTCTCAAAGGAAGGCATCAGATCTGAACCGGGGTCGACACCGGGGAAATAGTTCAGTAGCCCGCCACGGTACTGAGCAACAAAGGTGCTGAAGCGGGTGTTTTCCTCCCCCAGTTTGGTGTCTATCAGCGACCGAATGCGATGGAAGCAGTGGTTGTAGAGATTGAAAATCAGCTTCAGCACCACCTCTTCTTCGTCTTCCTTGTCTGTCTCCTCGGCGCGCTTGCCGACCACCTCAATCAGCTTGTTGAGGATCAAGCTATAGGTGGCACGGCTGGTGACAAATTCCCCCATTGGCGAGAGGTTTATCAGATCCGGAAGTGTCCGTTCCCCATTGACAAGAGCCAGCACCTTGAATTCATCCATCGACAGGACTATTTCGTCGCGGTTTATCTTGGGCGACTTTACAATAGCCAACAGAACATCGTCCGGCGGAAGGACCTTCTGAATTTCCAGCCATTCGTCGATGCGGCGCGTGCCTTCCATGATGACATTCATAGTGTTCAACTCTACCTGGAAGGGAGCATTTTGGGGAGATACACCTTCATGGAAGATGAAATCCCCCTCATGCCATGAGAACAGGTTGTACACGATCTCTTCTATTTGCAGTTTCAGGCACTCGGTGATGTCACCCTTCTCAAACAAGTTCATGTCGATCAGGGTGGTCCCCAGTTGCCGGCCGGTTTGCTTATGGAGAGTTATAGCCCGTTCGAGGTCTGTTTTAGAAATCTTGCCTCTCCTCAGAAGCATGTTGCCCAGTAGGTCTTCGGAGGAATTGATGGACGAGGCATAGATAATATTGCCGTCCTTGAAGGCAACCTCCTTCTGGCGGGTTGAAGTTTTCAGCTCGAGCACACCACTCTTCTTACCGCTAGCCAGTAACTGGAGAATGTCCGGAAAAGAAACCGTTTTCAAGTTGCCAGATAGACTCATGTCTTACCTTTCAAAAATACCGTCGGATTAGTCCTTTGCCCCACAGAACGGGGTTCTTCTTTATCATTATCGGGCAAAGAGATCGGTTACTTGATGGGAAAATCAGTGCAACGGTACGATCTCCACGGGAGTCGTGCCACCCTGAGAAATCCCTACCCTGACAGCACCTATCTTGTCCAGATTGTAGATAGAAGCGGGGGTGATTTCGCCGGGATCGTACAGGCCAAGCAGCCAGGAGGGCGCTTGTTCAATTCCCGGCCAGGTAGTGTCTTTGTCCGGTCTTGAGGGGCCAAGATCGATACGCCCGCAGACGATAAAAGACTGTTGCCCACTCCTCGGTATAGCTGCTAACTGCTGGGGCTCAATACTATCAGTAAACAGGATTGCGACCGAGCCAAGATTGGCCAGCAGCCCCGACTTTGAGGGATAGTACCCCGGTCTCTTGGGCGATGACCAGCTCTCAGGACAGGAGACAATCCTGACGGTTCCCCGTCCGGCATAGCCGGTGTTGACAACGTCGGCAAAGCTTTTCTCCAGGACTGGACTAACATAAATCGTCTCAACTAGGGATCTCTCCGCGAGCCGAACAAGGTCATCAATGGCATCAAAGTCCGCCGAAACAATAAAAAGCGAATTTATCCGGCTGATCTCCAGTCCTTCGAGGATTGGAGCAATAATCTGTTCTTCAATCTCGTAATCTCGTCCGGCAAGCCCCGTGACTACAAGATCACCTTCACGGGTCCTTGCCTGTTTCACTATTGTGACAATACCGCCGGGGACGGCAAAAATGTACATGCTCCTTGCCACCGGCTGACGCTCGGAGCTGATAACGCCGGCAGCCAGGCCAATGTTGATAACAGCCAGTAATGATACCAACGCCACTCGGCGGACAGTTTTTGAACTCAACGACCAGACCATTAGGACCAGATATACGTAGAACAGCAGAATCGCCCACAGCGATATATCTCCAACTTTGATTAGAGGGGCCTGGTCCCCGCTAAAGATGTCCAGCAACCGGACTATCAGATTCAACAGCAGATCCAGCAGGGAACCGACAAACATCCCCAGCAACGGCCAGATCAGATGGGCCGCCAGCAACAGAACTGTCCCCAAAACCGCTATCGAAACCAGTGGCACGATGATCAGATTGGCTACCACCGATATCACCGGCAGGCGGTGGAAGTACAGTGCAATCAGAGGCATCGAACATATCTGGGCAATGACAGAAATCATCAATGGAAAGACCAACCAGCGGTACCACAGACGAGAATGGTACCGCTTGAGTAGACCTGCTATTCGCGGTGTAAAGAATATCAGGCCCCAGGCGGTAATAAAGGAGAGCTGAAAGCCGACGTCGAATAGCTGCATGGGGTCGAACAAAAGGACTATCAGGGCTGTGGCGGCAATCACATTGTTCAGGTCATACCGACGCCCCAGCACGCCGGCGGCGATAACCAGCGTAGCCATGATCGAAGCTCGCATAACGGAGGGTTCCCCGTAGGACAGAAGGGCGAAGAGAAAAATGACAGCCAAAAGGATTGCCGCCCGTTTCCAACGTGACAATCTGAACGGTCGCAGAAAAAATAGAAGCGACAGAACCACCAAGGCAACGTTAGAACCGGAAACCGCCAGTAAGTGGAGAGTCCCTGTATCACGAAACCGCCTGTAGATACCGGTCGGGATACCGCGTGTTTCGCCTATCAGAAAACCGGCTGCCAGGGCCGCAGTGGTCGGAGACAGGTTACTGTAAAAGCTGTTACGGATACTGCCACGGAGCTTGTCCACAAAATTAAATATCCCAAAGCGGTTGCCCTTGTCGATGCGCATATCGAGCAAGGTAGGCAGGTAGACGATCCCATGGATACCTTTCAGGTTCAGGTAGCGCCGATAGTCGAACTTCCCGGGGAGCTTGCCGCCTTTCAGGGAATAGATACGTCCGTAAAACTCAACGCGATCTCCTCTCTGCAAGGCGGTTGTGGTATCGGTCACTTTCAGCAAGATGGTGCCGTACACTTTTCGTGTCGCATCGGTGGCAATAGAATCAAGCGCGATCTCTATTTCCGTTCGATTGGTTTTCAAACGAGGCCAGTCGCTAACCTTCCCGAAGATATGGTAGATTTTTCTATCCTCTATCACCCGTGAAATGTGACAGGGGCCGACATCGTAGAATCTCACACCGAAATGGAAGGCAGAGAAAAAGAGAAGACTCAACCCGAACAAGACAGTGGGTTGAGTTGTCTTGCGGTATCCTAAGCCCACAAAGCCGGCCACAAAGCAAACCAGACTGCCGAGCAAGAATATCCAGCAGGGCAGACGCGCTTGATCCGAAATGACAATGCCGGATAGGACAAACAATAACAGAAGCAGACTTGGATATTTGCGAATCATCCTTGAGGTCGTCGTTTCCTTAGAATGAAGCTCCACAACCGCTTAACCTCCCGCACGCGCAGCAGGAAACAGAAGAGCACATACAGCAGCGCTGCCACTGCGGCAGGAACAAACAGGCTCAGCAGGCGGTTGGTTACGGTCGGCGCAGTGGCAAATCGGTACGGCAACAGAAGGGCGATCTGAAAAGCCAGCAGGGAAGCGACGGCAATCCGCACCAAGTTCAATCCCAGTTTTCCCCAGGGGACAGCGACTCCTTTGGTAGGAAGGTAAGCCAGAAGGATGACGAAATTGACGATACCACCTATGGAGACGGCTGCCGCCAGCCCGGCGAAGTCCAGAATCTTTATCATAGGGTAGTACAGCGCCATATTGACGGACACGGCCAGGATCGAAATCCTCATGGGAAGGCGGGAATCGCCAAAGGCATAATAAAACGGGACTGTCACCCTGATACCGGCAAAACCGATCAAGCCGTAGGCGTAGTGCAGCAAGGCCTGACTGGTGCGGAACGAGTCCAGCTCGGAAAAAGCTCCCCACTGGTAGATCAGGTCGATAATTTGACGCCCCATCAGAGCGAGGAAAACAGCAGAAGGAATAACCACAAACATATTCAAGTTGATCGTTTCCATATAGGTACTGCTCAGTCGATCTATATCCTTGCGGGCTACCATCTCCGACACCTTCGGCAGAGCCACTGTGCCTAAAGCAACGGCGAACACCCCAAGAGGAAAATGTATCAGCCTATAAGAATAGTTCAGGTATGAGATGGAACCTGGCATCAAGAAAGAAGCCAGAAGTGTATTCACCAGAATGTTTATCCGTCCGGCCGACAGCCCCACGATCATAGGGGTCATCAAGCGGGCAACTTTCTTCACGCCCTCATCCAGAAAATTGATGCGTGGGCGAAAGCGGTAACCAATCCGCCACAGAGCAGGAAGTTGAATAGCAACCTGCCCCACTCCTCCCACCAGTACTCCGATGGCAAGCGTATACACCGGCTGGTCAAAATATCGATACAGCGCTATCACTGACAGCACCACACCCAAATTGAACAATGCCGGAGACACGGCGGGTATCCCGAAACGACCGAACGAATTGAGCATCCCCATTATCATCGCCGACACGGAAACCAGAAGAAGGTAAACGAACATGATCCGGGTCAGGCTTACCGTGAGAGCAAACTTCTCCGGAATCGCCGTGAAGCCATTAGCGAACAGGTAGATAAGAATCGGCGCCGCTACTATCCCCAGCAGGACGATCAGAACCACGAGCAGCGCAACCGCCGTGAGGACGGTATTGCCCAGCTGGAAAGCTCCCTGCTCTGAGTCTTTGACCAGCTTTTCTTTGAAGACCGGCACGAATGCCGAGGACAAGGCTCCCTCGGCGAACATGTCCCGCAACAGGTTGGGGATACGAAAAGCAGTGACAAAGGCATCGGTGGCCATGCCGGCGCCAAAAAAATAGGCCATCACCTGCTCTCGAACCAGGCCCAAGACCCTGGAAAAAGCGGTTGCCGCCGAAACGGTGGCTGCCGAGCGGGCTAGGGAACTATTCTTAACCTTGACTGTTGACATGACGATTATGCCGATTATATTAAAAAGTTATAAATTATTGCAATGATAGGGAAAGGGTTCGATTTTGCCAACTCATAAATCGTGCGTTAAGAGAATGAGAACCTCCGACGAACGCCGCCTTAGAAACAAGGTTCTTCGCTCGCAACTTCGCTCCAGTATCAAAGAGCTGCGTGGCGAGACCAACAAAGATGAAGCGATCAAGAAATATCGCGAGACAATATCGCTCCTCGACAGGGCCGCCGGACACCACCTGATTCACAAGAAAAACGCCGACCGCAATAAGTCCCGCTTGGCTCAGATTGTACGCAAACTGGGTTAAGCAGCAGAAAACCGGTAGTCAGGTAGATCAGGACCCTCGTGAGGCTGACATCCTTTGTTTCTCCCTTTGGTTTTCTAGGTACCGGCAGGCGACTCGAGGTTGTCTCAAAAGTTAGTTCCAGTTGAATTAGGTCTACACCAAATAAGGTCGCCATTCCCTAACTCCGCGTAGCGGCGGGCTTTACGTCCGCCGGTGGCGTCGCCACGTTTAGGCGGGAGACAAGCCCCCGCCCTACGCAAGATAGTTACCTTATGGGGCAGCCTCACTCTGCCTGACGGTTCCTTCATGCAAGAGTGTTGACCATAGCTTGGAGCTATCGGGCCGAGTCGCCCAATAGCACATCACATAGGCAGGAATCAGGGATTCCTGTCTTGTCACTAACTGCTTCCCTCTCTCAAGTACTCAATAGCCAGGTTTTCAAGTTCATCTCTTTGCATACAAAGCAACCGTGATGCTTTCAAACTTCCGGCTTGTACAGCATGTTCCATGAACTTCAGGCCAATATAGTATCCTCCCCGGTATTGAAAGATGTCTTGTGGGTCTCTTGCGTAGAACATGCCTACATTCGGGTTGGTAGAAAAGAAATTGTCCAATAAGTATTTCTTCAACTCCCGCTCTCTGTCACGGCACTGGTCAAGCCAGTCCTCAATAGCCTCACCCGACAGGTAGTCCGCCCAGAGTGCGACGCTCTCGTCGATGTTGAGCGATATCATGCTCAGATAAGTCGCCATCCCTTCTGTAATCAACTGTCGCGAAACCTGAAGCTTTTCGCTAACGCTGTTGAAATAGAACCCAGGAGAACAGGCGTAGTGCAATGCGTGGATAATCTCATGCGTCAGGAAGACTTCCGCGTCCAGGGGCGTCTTGTAGGTTTCAACCGGAATCCAGACCACAAACGTATTCCCATCCTTGAAAGCATGACCATTCGAAGTGTTCATGCCCACAAAGAGGACTACTTGCAGGGATGAGACATCCAATCCAAAAACAGTGAGCTTGCCAGCGATGCCCTCCAGACTATCTGTGATCAGGTTCACCCTGGCCCGTGTTTGATTTGCATCGAGGGTTGGGACAAAGCGGTTCCTGTCAGCCCAATACTCGAAATAGTGACTAAACAACCCCGGGTAGACCTGCTCGTAGGCAGTCAGGTCATGGTCATGGAGAATGTGAGTAAGGTACGCACCTGTGAGGTTAATGACTTCCACGTTTGCAAGACCATGGCGGGAGGCGGAGGCTCCCGCTCTATAAAACCACTTGTACGATTGCTCTCTCAGTGTTGAAACTGCTCACTCAGACGACGGAAAAGATCCTCTCTGAAGGCAGCGCCATTGCGCACTGGCCAGCCAACGTCGCGCACCAAACGAGCCATCGACAGGTAGAAGCTGTAGCGCTCTACGATCGAACTCAACTCGGCGTTGCGGGCATTGCTGTATGCGTCGACAAGATCGACCAGCCCCAGCTTGCCACCTTCGTACTTCTCCAGGATCAGTTTCAGATTTTGTGTAGCCAGCTCGGCGGAACGAACCGCTCTCGGCACACTACCAACTTGCGCGACAAGGTCGCACGCTCCCCTGCGAATTTCGCCCATCACTTCCAGACCAGCCGCATCCCTTTCAAACTCAACCTGGCTCAGCTTTGCTTTCAGCTTCGTGCGTTCCCGTATGCGGTCGGTGCCGAGAAATATCGGCAACACGAGTCCTCCCCACACCGACCAGGTGGTGCTTTCCTCAACAAAGGTTAGTGGTCTATCGACCAGTTGGTCGGCGTAATTGAGCGACGCCTGGAAATCGAGCGTGGGGTAGTACCGGGCTGTATTCTTCGACAGAAGGTCCTTTTGGATCGCGATGTCTATATCCAGGGATCGCAACGCGGGGTTCTCCTTCTGCCCTTCGCTCACCAGGAAATCTTGAAGCTGCTTCTGATCGGGCGCAGTAGGAACGAGAGCATGCAATAGATCATAATCATTCCAAAATCGTTTCTCGGAAAATAAAGTGGTGTCAAGAGCAAGGGGATTGTCTCCGGGAAGGTTGAACAGGACATTAAGAAGAACGTTAGCGGCCTGCACGCCCCACCTTGCATGGATTATCCGCGAAGTCGCCTGGTGGCGTTCATCCTTCCAGCGAAGCAGGTCAATCTCACTGCCTTCTTCGAGAACCAATCGGGTGCCGGCAATCTCAAGGCTGCGATCCACCAAGGTGCGATAACGAAGCTGTGTTTCCAAGACCTCCTGCGCCCCAAGATAGGTGAGGTACGCGGCTGTGACCGCCAGCTCCAGATCGAGCTTTGCCTGCTGAAAGTTGGTCTGTTCGAGGTCCCTTTGCTTGGCAGCCAACTGGATCGATTTTATGGCGTCGGCAGAGAACACTGTCTGATTTAACCAGACCGTGGACCGGTAGCGGTCCTTCTCAAGCGTCCCCCTGGAATTCGCAACAGTGTTATCGTCAAGATGCGCTACTGATGCTCCCGCCACTATCTGGGGCAGGTAGGCGGAGTAGGCCTGCTTTGCCGCCTGGACAGCCGCCTCAACAGCGTCATATCGCGCCAGATAGCCGGGATTATACGACAGCGCCCGCTCCACTGCATCTGACAGAGTATACTTTGGCGTGGCTTCGGTAATAGGAGCCGCGACAAGATACGCATCGTCGGTGACCGCGGTTGGCAAACTAACCTGACACTGGTTAGCCGTCTGCTCATTTACGGCCAATGCCATTCCCCCACGGAACTTGACCTGCAAATTTGCCGGCTGTTCGCCTTGCAGGATGCGGGCAGCTTTGATAGCGTTGTACCTGGCCTCCGAGATAATAGAATAAGCTGCGTTGGAACCGAAAGCTCCTCTTTCTACCATACACTCTCCTTCAGAGGTAAAAGCAGGTATTCGGTCATGGGCCACCATCAGAAAGAACTCACTCACCTTGATATCATCCATCCCCCACAACGGCGGCAGGTACAGAGCATCGATCTTTTTGTCGAGCTGGTAATAGGCTTTGAAAAAAGCGTAGGTCCCGTAGTTGTCAAAGCCTTCCGCAGTAACGACCTCGAAGCCGAGGTCTTTCCCAAACGAGTCAATTGTAGAAACAATTGCCTGCCCCTCGTCACCTGATGGGAAATAGAGAACCCCAAGCCGCTTCACGCTCACAAGTTTGGCGAGGGTCTTCAGATCGTCCTCCAGTCGCCCCGGTACTACATGCACTGTCAGATTGGGCGCAATAGGGCGACCGTCACTACCCACCAGCCCCTGCGCTATAGGGTCAAACTGGTGCATGGCCAGTATCGGTTTAGTGAATCCGGCCGCAAGCAGGTCTTCGATCACCCACGGCCCGAGCGCAACCACCATATCTATACTTGGCAGAGCGGCCAACTGCTTTGCCATAGCGCGGCAGGAGTCGCGTTTCCATCCTGCCGATCGGTACCCTTCCGGGACAAAGGCAAATTCACAATCCTCGGGCAGCACACACTGGAGCTGACGAGCGAATTCACTGCGCAGCACCACGTGAACGGGATATTGCCCTCCCTCGAAGTAGCCCAGGCGAAACTGCTTTTTCGGCTGAGCCGATAGCTCTGCCGCCCCACTTATCGCCACAAAGGCACTGAGGCATACAATCACTGTTCTGTTAATCCAAATCATAGCCGCAATCTTCCTCTCACCGACTGCATGTCAGCAGAGAAATGATAGGGAATTTCAAGGGATTATTAAAGCGGATTTTGGAGAGGGAAGCGCCAGGGACGCTTAGCCGGTCACGTTTGCTTTGCAGCTTCAGTCTGAACCTGATTAATCATTTCTAAAAGCTGACTGGCGCGATACGGCTTTTGAAGGAACCGGACATTATGGTTGAGCTCGTCGGGGAGCTCATCGGGAGCAGGCGCCTCCCCACTGGAGATTATACACGGTAAATCCGGCAAGACCTCCAAGAGATCCAACACAACCAGATCAATCCGGGAGTAGTCTTGAGAGAAGAGAGCGAGACCGCTCCGACCGGAAGTAGCAGTGAGGACATCAAAACCCGCCTTTGTCAGGATTCCCTTGACGAGGTTTTTGGTCATTTCTTCATCGTCGACGATCATCCATTTGTCGCTGCACGGTGTAAGCTAATTCGGCATGACAGCAGACGTCAGACAAGCCAGACAGTTCCCAACTCAAAGATACCGAATGTGCCAGGCATCAACTGACGATAAAATAACGGCCCGCTTGCCGCGAGCCGTTATCTTTAAGCGAAAGGACGCTTAAAAGAGGTATCCTCCACGTCATCCCTGAGATGGAGGTTCCTTATCCTTAACCATCCGTTTTTGACGCCGATTGTTCACCATGGCAAAAGAGAGATATTCCAGTTCCATAGCCATATTCTCGGTACGCAGACAAACATCATCAGGAACCCTGAGGTTTACCGGTGCGAAATTGAGTATAGACCTTACCCCAGCCTTGACAACATCATCAACAATATACTGGGCAACCGACGCCGGCACCGCGAGTATGACAATTTCTATTCTTGCTTCCTGAAGTTCCGCTTCCAGATTCCCGATGTCGGAAACAACAATACCTTTGTGATTGGAGCCGATCTTGCGCTGATCATTGTCAAACAGCTTGATAATCTGAAAGCCCTGCCTTTGGAACTCTTTATAGCTGACCAGCGCCGAGCCGATGTTTCCAACACCAATGAGGGCTACCCGCCACAGCCTATCAATGCCCAGAATTGAAGCGATCTTCCTTTTTAACTCCTGGACGGGGTACCCCAAACCGCGGGTACCAAAAGACCCAAAGCAAGAGAGGTCCTTCCGTACCTGAGCTGGGGTGAGTTTTTCCCATTTGGCGAGTTCCTGGGATGAAACAGTCCTGTAATTGTCTTTCTCAAGAAGCGACAGCGCCCTGTAGTACAATGACAGGCGACGTATAGTGGATTCTGATATCCGCTTAGTTGATCCCGCTGCCATAGGAACATTCATCTCAGTTTCTCACGTCCTCGCCCATAAGTATCACATGTGAAACGCTTCACATGAGATAACGTCCATTGCTGGTGGTGTCAAGCTAAATTCTCCAACAACGCCATAATGGTTACGTGAAACCACAATTGTTCCAATAACTTATTCAAGCGCAAAGAGGCTCCGTGAGGCTCTTTACCAACCGCTTAGGCAACCTCGACTCTGGGGATCGTCGGGGAAATGCGCGCCAGCATCTCATAACTGATCGTCATGGCCCATTCGGCCAGTTGTCCCGCTGAAACCATCTCCTTTCCGCTCTGCCCAAGGAGAGTCACTTCGTCTCCCAGCTTCACGCCCTTGATATCGGTTACATCGACCATCATAAGATTCATGCAGACACGCCCTCGCACCGGCGCTCGCCTGCCTTTGATCAACACGTGCGCTCTGTTTGATAGACCGCGATCATAACCGTCGTAGTACCCCACCGGCAGCACCGCCAGGCGAGTGGGGGAGGTAGTGCGATAGGTGCATCCGTAGCCGACAAAGGTATCTGCGGGAAGCCGCCTGACCTGGGTAACTCTGGTTTTCCAGGTAAGGACCGGTTGAAACAGGTCATTTCGCCCGCCACGCAGACGATAAGAGAGGTATGTTTCCTTCGAGGGCCAGTGCCCATAGGCGGCAATACCCGGACGCACCAGTTGGAAGCGAGTCTCTTCAAAGAGAATCAAGGCCGCCGAGCAGGCCGTATGACACACTGTCGGTTTTATCCCCAAGCGGCTCATGGCCGTCACCAGGCGGTTGAAGTTCCTGAGCTGATACTCGGCATACTCGTGGTTGGTAGTATCTTCAATGTTGGCGAAATGTGTGCTGGCTCCATATGGCCTCTTCAGGCCGGGGTGTTTCTTGTACATTTCTGCAAAGGCCGGGAGCTCCTTTTCAGTAATCCCCTGACGGTTGGTGCCGGTCTCCAGTTTCAGATGCGTTCTAACAGGCCGGCCGCGCTTGTCTGCAAGCTTTCCAAGACCGCTGAGAGTTCGCCTATCAAAGATAACCGGCTCCAGGTCGTATTCCAGCACCGCGTCAAGAGATCCCGACGCCACCGGACCGAGCAACATGATCCTCCTGTCCCAGCCGCCCTCGCGAGAGGCTATAGCTTCTTCAAGAGAATGAACTGAAACGTAAGTAACCTCCGGCAGGGAAACAAGCATACGTACAATCTCCCGCAAGCCGTGCCCGTAGGCATTGGCCTTGACCGATACGGCCAGCATCCTCCCCCCGGCCAGTTTTGCCAGCGATCTGACGTTGTGCTTCAAAGCAGAGCACGACAGCTCGATCCAGTTGAGTGGATGTTGTATAGACATATTATAACTTACACTGCACAGAAGAAACAGGACAATAAAAAAGATAACCATATACTAAGGGTGTGGGTATACCTGAAGTTAGCAGATGTATGCCGTGATGAACTCTTGATCACATTTCCCTTGATTAATTGGCGGTCAACATCATTTATTACTTTTATAGATGAAGGACATCATCTCCAGAAACCTCATGGAATTGCGCGGGCAGATCGCCGAGGCGTGTGACCAGTACGACCGCGATGCAGATGACATTACAATCGTCGCTGTCACCAAAACCCATCCGACGACCGTCATCAAAACTGCCGTAGCAGCCGGAATCCACGAAATCGGTGAAAGCAAAGTCCAAGAAGCCGACCAGAAAATCAACGACGTGGGGCATATTGCCCGTTTCCACATGGTCGGTCACCTGCAGACTAACAAAGCCAAAAAAGCAGTTCTTCTTTTCGATGTCATCCAGTCGATCGATTCTTTCAAACTGGCCTGGGAGATCAACCGTCAGGCCGGACTTGTTGATCGAACAATTGAGTGTTACATCGAAGTCAACAGCTCCGGCGAGAGTCAGAAGTTCGGTGTGGCCCCATCTGAGTGCCTTGATTTTGTGAGAAAAGTCAATGCCCTCGACAATATCAAGCTGACTGGCTTAATGACAATTGCGCCATTTACAGATGATGAAGATACCGTCCGCCGGTCTTTCCGCCTTTGTCACGAGCTGTTTGACCAGGCCAGCGAGATAGCGGGGGATAACTTCGACACTCTCTCGATGGGGATGTCGGACGATTTCCCGCTGGCGATCGCCGAGGGGGCGACCATGATCCGCATCGGCACAGCGCTTTTCGGACCGCGCCAGATGACATAGGCGCCCTTCTAAAGCGGCCTGCGACAAGGTTTGACATTCTCGCACCAGTAAGAACCCACAAGAAGTAACCAAAAGACCACAGACAAACAGTACACTGCGCAACAGATCGGTCTTCTTAATCACGAGTTGAAATGTCCCTCCGGGCGGGGCACCGATTTGCCGGTCCTATCACCTACCAAGGCAAGCCCGGAACCCAGTAACTATACCAAGCGCATCAGATTCCTGCTCAATCTTTTGGCAGAAAACCCCGATAATAAATAGTGGCTGCGTCACCGCAACTAATCGGTTTGCAAAAACCGACTTGCCCGTGGCGCAGAGACAGTGATGGGAGAAGTGAGAACCTGAAGATAAGAGAGAGACTTATGGATCTGTCACCCAATGATATCCGCAACTACGAGTTTTCGACTCAGATGCGTGGATATTCCAAGGACGAAGTGAATGATTTCCGGGAGCAGGCGGCCACTACGATAGAGGTGCTCAAGCAGGAGAACCTTAAGCTCTCTATGGAGATCGACTCGCTCAAGACACAGCTCGCGGGGTTACGACAGTTCGAAGACACGATTAAAAGCGCGGCCATCGATGCCAGGCGCAACGCTGATCTGACTGTCGCCAACGCCAAGAAGGAAGCCGAACTCATCCTGTCACAGGCTAAAACGGAGGCTGAGAGCATTATCGGATCTCGCACCCATAAGGTCACCGAGATAGAAGAACAGATCGCCAAGCTCCAGCTTGCCAAGAAATCATATCTCTACAAGCTTCGCAATTTGATCAGGTCACACTTGGAGGTCCTCGAAGAGGTCGTCAGCAGCGAGCCTACTACACCGTCCAAGAGTGATATCGAGGTTACCGAGTCGACCGAGGTTTCTCATAAAAAGCTCGAGACTATCGCCTCCATGCCGGAGAAACCCGAACCGATCAAAACCGAAGAAGCCAATGCAGCCGAAGAGATAGTGCCGGTAGCGACTCCGCCCGAGGTCGGTATGATAGAAGAAGCGGCCCCAGCGGCAACAGAAGAGGTTCCCGACCAGCAGGTACTACCAGAGAGACCAGTTGATCCTGAACTAGCCGCAGCTCTGGAGAAGTATCAACGCAAAGAGGAAGAACCGCCGGCCGAACAACAGCCCCCCGTGGCCATGGCTGAAAGTCCCGCGGCGCCTGGCGAAATAGTTGAGACCACGGCGCGCGCCGAGGACATTCCAGAGGGTTTTATCACCCCGGAAACCGACAAGCCAACCGGCAATACCGTTGACCAAGTTGCGGTCACCGCCGACAGCCAGGCTGATGCGACAGAGCACAATGCCGTCGACATCGACAAGGCAGCGGATCAAGCAAAGGCCGATCCGAAAATGAACCCTGAAAATCTTGCCGAGGAACTCGACCGCGTAGTCGCCAAGTTTGAAGAAGAAATGGATAAAGCCGAAAAAAGCTAAGATTACTCCCACCTAACGTATAAAAGACTGGCCACCAATACCCTTCCCGGCCAGTCTTTTTTTGCCCGCCATTTTTCTGCTGACAGTAACAGAAGAATCGATATATTCGTTAATATATTTGAAGCGCATTATTCTAAAGGAGATAGATGATGGAGAACCTTGACGAGTTTCATAGAATGCTGGAGGAAGCAGTCAGCTACGTAAAGAGCCAGGTGACTTTGACACCACGCATTGGCATCATTTTAGGCACCGGGTTAGGATCACTCGTGGAGGGCATCGAGATGACAGGCACTGTCGCCTATGACAAAATCCCGCACTTTCCAGTTTCAACCGTTGAGTCACACGCCGGGCGACTGCTCTTCGGCCACCTGAAAGGCAAACCTGTTGTCTGTATGCAGGGGCGTTTCCACTATTATGAAGGCTACAGTTTCCAGCAAATCGCATTTCCAGTGCGGGTGATGAAGGCGCTGGGTATCGAAACTCTGATCGTTTCCAACGCCGCCGGTGGGATGAACCCCAACTTCAAGCCGGGTGACATCATGCTTATTAAAGACCACATCAACTTCTTCCCCGGCAATCCACTTATTGGTCCCAATGACAATGAATGGGGCGACCGCTTCCCGGACATGTACGAAGTCTATAACTGCGGCTACCAGCAACTGGCCAAAGAGGTAGCGCTGAAGCAGAACCTTCGATTACAGGAGGGAATCTATGTCGGCCTGACCGGCCCCTGCCTGGAGACGGCGGCGGAGTACCGGATGCTGCGCGGTTTCGGCGCCGATGCCGTAGGGATGTCGACTGTGCCGGAGGTAATCACCGCCCACCACCAGCATAACAAGATTCTGGCCTTTTCGATTATCACCGATATGGGTTTAGCTGACAACATGCACCCCTGCTCTTTAGAGGACGTCATCGGCACAGCCTCCTCCACCGAACCGAAACTGCGGGATTTGATAGCTGGGTGTGTGGAGAGGATGTAGGAATAACATACGCAATAGGCGTCAGCCAGAGACGGCTGACACCACAATAATTGGAGGTGACAAGCTGATCAGGAGATTCTTACCACAAATAGCAATTGTCCTAATAGGTTTAATAGGATTCATCATTTGGGGCCTTTGGGGTCTAATTGGTGGCCTTGTAGGCGGGTACATCGTAGTGTCACTCTTTGGCCTAATATTAGTTGCTGTTTCTGGCGGTATTCTCCCCCAAAAAGCCAGAAAACAGGCCGCTCGCGAGTTCTATGCTCGGTATGCCCAGTGGTTGGTAACTAAGATTCCCGATAACTTCAGGGGGCAAGAAATTCAATATATTGAGAAACTACTGGAGAGAATCTACAAAAAAGCAGCAGTGATAGGTCCCTTTTCATCGTCAGGTATGTCATTAGCGGAAGTAACGACTGCTGTTGACATAATCAAGAATGAAGAGTCAAGTCAGAGCGTGGTCGATATAGTAGACCACCTTTATGATTATTTAGTAGACGAGTGGTACTTCCCTCAGACAAAGGAGTAGTCTCAATGTGCCGTCAGGCGTCTCTGCCTGAAGGCTCCCAGCCCATCGAGACAAGTGTCAGCCCGAGACGGCTGACACCACGTTGTATTCTTACAGTTCAAGCTCTGTTGTCACCATATCATCCGGTGCCGTTCCAAGCCAAGCAGCCGACGACGAAAAGGAGTAATTCTCTGCTAGGTTTGCCAGCTTCGCCTTTACCGGATTATTGTGGATATAATTCAGTTTTACACGGAATTGTTCTTCAGTGTAAATAGCAACATCATCAAACCGAGGTGCCCAAATTCCGGGAGTGTTTCGAAACATTTTGCGCCAAGAAAGCGACTTAATATCCCGCATAAAATCTGAGAGTTCCGGCCCACCTCCTTGCACACCGACCAAGAGATGCACGTGATTCGGCATTAGCACATATCCGTAAAGCTTTGCGACATGCTTTCGCACTACTTGATAGATGACATTCCTCAGTTCTATAAGTTTCTCAGTTGTGTCAAAGAGCTGCCGGTGATCTTTTACTGTAGTAGTAACAAAGAAAACTCGCTGCTCTCTAAGTGAACTTCTTCCCCGTCTTGACATACCACCGCAAATTACATACACGAATGCTTCTTAGCAACGAAATAGGTGTCAGGCAGAGTCACCCGACACCACCTAGAAACACGCAGTGAGAAAAGCCATTCAAGTGCCGTCAGGCGTCCCTGCCTGACGGCTGCCAGCCCATCGCGACAAGTGTCAGCCAGAGACGGCCGACACCACCTAAGAGAGTAAACGCTGCCTATAAGGTGCCGTCAGGCGTCTCGGCCTGACGGTTTCCTGACTTCCAGTCCCCTTGCTTTTTCCCGTCGACTCCCCAATATTCTGTCATGCGGTTGGCTTACTGAACCTGACAACCTTGCAGACGAAATAAGAATGTGAAAATCAACAGGAGAAACCCAATGAAAAAATCCTTCGGCGCTAAATCTCTGATCTTTCCAATGCCCGTTTGGGTAGTGGGGACTTATGACAAGGATGGCAAACCCAACGCCATGGCCGTCGCCTACGGCGGGGTTTGCTGCTCCGATCCTCCCTGTATCACCGTCTCTCTGAGGAAAGCCACGTATTCATACGGGAGTATTCTGTCCCGTAAAGCCTACACGGTGAATGTTCCGTCCGAGGCTCACATCAAAGAGGCCGACTATTTCGGGATAGAATCGGGGAGATCGGAAGACAAGTTCGCCGCTACCGGGCTTACGCCCGTGAAGAGCGATCTGGTAGATGCGCCATATATCAAGGAGTTCCCGCTGGTGCTGGAGTGCAAGCTCGCCCACACTCTTGAATTGGGTCGGCACACGCAGTTTGTCGGCGAAATTGTGGATGTAAAAATCGATGAAGCTGTCCTGGGAGAGAAAGGGGAACCCGACATTGAGAAGTTAAAACCTTTCATCTATGCCACCCAAACGCACAGCTATTATAGAATTGGTCAATACCTCGGCCAGGCGTATACCATAGGGAAAGAGTTTCAGAAGTGAATGGTGCGGTTGGGCTTCTCTCCACCAAAAGGGTGAAGGGAAGTCCACCTGCTCGATAAACAGGCTCGGCTTGCTTTTGCTCGGCTTCCACCGCATATTAGGCCATTGAAAATCCGCCAGCCACAGAAAGGAGCGCTATGCCTATCGCAACTGAGGCCAAGACAAAACCAAAGGCTATCCCGACACGGGATGTAATCGAAGATAACTACAAGTGGAATCTACGGGACCTTTACAAATCCGATGACGACTGGGAGGCGGACTTAAAAAAAGCGCAGGGCCTGATAGAGAAAGCTCAAGAGTTCGCCGGGAAACTGGCCAGCTCCGCCGATCTTCTCTACCACTGCCTTGAAACCAGAAGCGAGCTGCTGCTGACTGCCGCCAAGCTCTATCAGTACGCCAAACTCAGCCAGGACCTTGACAACCGCGTCTCCAAGTACCAGGCGATGACCGACCGGGCGGCGATGCTCTCCTCACAGGCAGGTGCGGCGTTTGCCTTCATAGAGCCGGAGCTTCTGAAAATTGAAGAAGAGACGCTCCGGCAGATGTCTGAACAGTTCCCAAAGACTGACGTATATGACGTCTATATCAAGGACCTGATCCGCTCCCGAAAACATATCCGCTCACAGGAAGTGGAAGAACTGCTGGCTCAGTCGTCAATGATCGCCCGTGGACCGGACACAGTCTTTACGATGCTCGACGACGCTGACCTGAAGTATCCTCCGATCAAAGATGAAAAAGGCAACGAAGTCACCCTTTCCAAACAGCGTTTTGCCAAGTTCCTTGAATCATCCGATCGCCGCGTGCGCCGAGAGGCCTTCGAAGGCTTTTATTCCGTCTACAAGGACCACATCAACACCTTTGGGGCGTCTCTAGCGTCAACCATAAACGCTGATATTTTCTATTCACGTGCCCGCCACTTTGAGAGCTGCCTGCACAGCGCTCTGTACAATGACAATATACCGGTTTCCGTTTACAATTCACTGCTTGACACCACCGAGAACAACCTCGAAAGCCTGCATAAGTACATAACCCTGCGCAAGCGGATTCTCAAGCTCGATGAGATTCAACCCTACGACCTTGTCTGTCCGCTCTTCCCGGACAGGGACTACGAGGTGAAATACCAAGAGGCTATAGACAGGATCCTCGAAGCCTTAAAGCCACTTGGAAAGAGGTACGGAGAAAACCTCCGCAACGGGTTTGCGTCTCAGTGGGTTGATGTTTTTGAAACCCAGGGCAAGGGCGGCGGAGCTTATAGCTGGGGAAGCTACTCGGCCCATCCCTTTGTCTTGATGAATTACAATGACACCGTCGACAACATGTTCACCCTCGCCCACGAGATGGGCCATGCCCTGCATAGTTATCTGTCCAACTCCACTCAACCCTACCCAAAGGCGCAGTATTCCATATTCCTGGCCGAGGTAGCCTCCACTCTCAACGAAGGGCTGCTTATCCACTATCTATTGCAAAAAGCAACGGACAAACAGGAGAGGTTATATCTCCTCAACCGGTACATCGACATAACAGTGGGGACCTTTTTCAACCAGGTGATGTACGCCCGCTTTGAGCTGGCAATACATGAGGAAGTGGAGAAAGGTGGCGCTCTTTCGCCGGAAGTACTCAGCAAACTGTGGGATGAGTTAGGCAGCCGGTACTTCGGCCCGGAATTGGCAAAGGATGAACTCTCACCACTCAAGTGGAGCCGCGTCCCGCATTTCTACATGACCTTCTATGTCTACCAGTACGCCACCTCGTACGCCGCCTCACAGGCGATCTTGAGCAAGATTCTGGCCGGAGAGAAGGCGATAATTGACCGCTACCTCAAGATGCTCTCCGCCGGCGGCAGCGATTACCCGATTGAGCTTTTGAAAATCTGCGATATCGACATGACCACCGCCGCCCCGATCCAAGCTACCCTCAAGATGTTCTCCGAGCATGTGGATGAGATGGAGAGGCTGGTGTAGTAAACACTCCTGTGAGTGGCAGATGTCCACATCTGCCTTGACCTTTTTCGTTCTGTAGGGTCCTGATCGCGTTTTACTTCATCCAAAAAGTCTTTACAATAATTGCCGAATAAAGTAATTTATTAGGTTATTATTGAACCAAGCCAGAGAGTTATGAACAGATGAAATTCGACACACTAAAAGACAATTTCTCTATCCCTGCTGCCGAGGAAAAAATCCTCAAATTCTGGGAGACGGACAGGGTCTATGACAAGAGCAAGGAGCTGGCCAAGGACAAGCCACACTTCGTCTTCTACGAAGGCCCCCCCACTGCCAACGGACGACCAGGCATTCACCATGTCATTGCACGTACCGTCAAAGACCTGATCTGCCGCTACAAAGCGATGCGTGGCTACCGTGTCGACCGCAAAGCCGGCTGGGATACCCACGGCCTGGCGGTGGAGATCGCCGTGGAAAAGGAACTCAAACTCGACAACAAAGCCAAAATCGTTGATTACGGGATCGAAAAGTTCAACCAGAAGTGCCGCGATTCGGTCTTCAGGTACCTCAAAGACTGGAATGAAATCACGCGCCGTATCGGTTACTGGCTCGACCTTGACGATGCTTACATAACTCTAACCAACGAGTATATTGAGTCGGTCTGGTGGATTTTAAAAGAGTTCTACGATAAGGGCCTTATCTACAGGGGATACAGAACGGTGCCCTTTTGCCCCCGCTGCGGCACCGGCCTGTCCAGCCATGAAGTGGCGCAGGGATATGATATCGTCAGAGACCCCTCTATATACGTCAAAGCGAAAGCCACCGATGGCGATTTCTTTTACCTCCTGTGGACAACCACCCCTTGGACTCTCCCTTCCAATGCCGCCCTGTGCATGAAAGCCGACGCCGACTACGTGATGGTCGAGCACGAGGGGGAAAAACTCGTCCTGGCCGAAGCCCTCATGGGCAGAGTATTCGGCGAATACAAAGAAGTAATCGAGCGTTATAAAGGCTCGGATTTCCTGAAGCGGAAATATGTACCTCTTTTTGACACCTTCAAGGATAAGATCGACAGTGCCTTCTATGTCATCAATGGTGACTTTGTTACCCTTGAGGACGGCACCGGTATTGTTCACATCGCCCCGGGTTTCGGTGCCGACGACTATGAAATCGGGCAGGTGTATGGTTTACCCGTTTTGCAGGCAATTGAGGCTAACGGCATATTCAAGGATTTTGCCGGGCCGTATGCCGGTATGTTCATCAAGGATTCCGACCCGGTCATCATCAAAGACCTCAAAGCTGCCGGCAAGCTCTTCAAAAAGGAAATATACGAACACAACTACCCCTTCTGCTGGCGTTGCCACTCCCCGCTGATCTACATCGCCCGCCAGTCCTGGTACCTAAAAACGACCGACTTTAGGGATCAGCTCATCAAGAACAGCAACGCCATTCATTGGCATCCCGATGAGATCCGTACCGGCCGCATGCTCGACTGGCTGGAAAACAACGTCGACTGGGCACTCTCACGGGAGCGGTTTTGGGGAACGCCACTGCCGATCTGGATCTGCGACAACCCTCAATGCAACAAACAAAAAATGGTTGGCTCAATTGAGCAGTTGCGCCAAGAGGCAATCGATCCACCTGAAGAACTCGATCTACACAAACCGCAAATAGACGAAATAAAGCTGACCTGCAAATGTGGTAGCACGATGAGCCGGGTGCCGGAGGTAATTGACGTCTGGTTTGACTCCGGCGCCATGCCGTACGCCCAGTGGCATTACCCGTTTGAAAATAAAGAGGAATTTGAAAGACATTATCCCGGCGATTTCATTTCTGAAGCCGTGGACCAAACCAGGGGATGGTTCTACTCTCTACTGGCTATTTCTACCTTGCTTTTTGACAAGCCTCCGTTCAAGAATGTCATCGTTTTTGAGCACATTCTTGATAGGGAGGGAAAAAAGATGTCCAAAAGTAAGGGGAATGTGGTTGACCCCTTTGTCACTGTCGACAAGTTCGGGGCCGACCCGGTGCGGTGGTACCTTGTCTCAACCTCCAACCCCTGGCTCCCTACGCGATTTGACCAGGAAGGTCTGGCAGAGGTGGTCCGCAAGTACTTTGATACCCTGCGCAACACCTATTCCTTCTTCGCCATTTACGCCAACATCGACCAGGTTGCCGAGCGAGCCGAAAAAGACGGACTCTCGATCGAGCAGTACCTGGAAAGCAAGGCAGGTGAACCGGAACGCTTCGACCTCTGGATCAATTCACGCTATCACAGCCTGGTCAAGGATGTCACGAAGCATTTCGACAACTATGAAATCACTCCCCCGGTGCGGTCGATTCAGAGCTTCGTCATCAACGAACTGTCGAACTGGTATGTCCGCAACAACCGTCGACGTTTCTGGGCCAAGGCGGATGATCCGTCCAAGATGCGGGCCTACCTAACGCTGCATCGCATCCTGGCTGGAGTCTGTCGCCTGACTGCGCCCGTATCGCCCTTTGTATCCGAACTGATATGGACGCAACTAATGGGGGAAAACAGGACCAAGCACGGCCTGCCGCTTTCCGCACACATGACCGAGTATCCCAAGCCGGACGAGACACAAATCGATACCAAACTGGAAGAGAGCATGGGCCTTGTGGAGAAAATTGTCTCACTAGGCCGCGCCGCCCGATCGAGGAAAAACCTTAAAGTTCGGCAACCGCTTTCTCGTATCCTTATCGGAGTACCGGAGTATATCGACAAGCAGCAGTTGCAAGACTACTTCGATATCGTCAAAGAGGAGTTGAATATCAAAGAGGTGGCGTTCAGTCCTAACATTGACCAATATGTAAGCTACTCGGCCCGGTTGAATTTCAAGCTGGCTGGGCCAAAGCTGGGAGCCAATGTTAAGCCGGCCGCAGCGTATATCAGTAGCCTTGACTCCAAGGCTGTAAAGGAATTCACGGAATCGGGGCAAATATCGTTTGACTCCAACGGAAGCAGAGTTATCCTCACGGCGGACGAGGTGGAGATCGTAAAGTCCGAGAGAGAAGGCTTTGCCGTCGAAGGCGACGGATCGATTACGATTGCCATAGCGATCGAGTTGAATGAAGAGCTAACAGGCGAGGGCTTCGCCCGCGAGATCGTCAACAAGATTCAGAATATGCGCAAGAGTTCCGGATTCGAAGTCACCGACCATATCAATGTCAGGATAGGTTCTTCGCAGCGACTAAAGTCAGTGGCCACAAAGTATGACGAGTTCATCCGGCGTGAAACGCTAGCACATAGGATCGAGTTAACCGACCGCGAGTCGATCGACGGCGGAAAAGAATGGAATATCAACGGTGAGAAGGCATCTATCGCAGTGGCAAAAGCATAAGATCGGAGGAGACCATGCGTAAGTCCGATTTGAAGAGGTACGAGAAACTGCTGCTGGCCAAGAAGAAATCCCTGCTGGAAGAGATAACGGCGACAATGAAAGATCGGGTATCCACAACCATTAGGGAGTCCACCGGCGACATATCGTCCTATTCTTACCACATGGCGGACCAAGGCACGGATGCCATGGAACGGGAGCTTGCCTTTATGTTTGCCTCCAAGTCCGGGCGGCTCGTCTACCACATCGACGAGGCTCTACGGCGGATCAAAGGTGGCGAATACGGCAAGTGTATCAAGTGTGGCAAGCCCATCAGTCCCGCTCGCCTTAAGGCTGTTCCCCACGCCCGTCTGTGCATCGAGTGCAAATCAGCCGAAGAGGGGAGCAAAGCTGGCCGCTAGCAAGTGGACAAAGCTCATCTGGCCGGTAACTATTATCGTGGGAGTGATCGTTGCTGACCAGTTAGTCAAGGTCTGGGCGGTAAACTACCTTGTCGGCAAGCCCTCAGTAGAAGTTCTGGGGCGCTTTTTCATGCTTACACTCGTGTATAATGAGGGTGGAGCCATGGGAACGAGTCTCGGCTCCTCAGCTTACTACCTAATCTCATCGCTGGCTATCCTTTTATTTGTCCTATACTACGTCATTGTAAATCGCCATATCGCCCGCATTGCCTACCCCCTGGCATTCACCGCCGGCGGAGCAATCGGTAATATCATTGACCGGGTACGGCTGGGTAAAGTAATCGACTTCTTCGACGTAGACTTCTTTGACATCAACGTGCTGGGCTACCACCTGGACCGCTGGTGGACATTCAATGTAGCCGATGCTGCTATAAGCTGTTCCATTGTCTTTCTACTTGTCAGTATGCTGACAACCCACTACAGACATCGCAGTCGGCCCCCTAAGCCGACGGCGCCGTAATTCCCGGTTTCCCTCCCGATCCCAGCCCCAACGCATAACTGACACCTGGCCCCTTGCTATTACCTCGAGTTTGTGTATATATATGGGAAATACCCGCCTGGAGCTACAGGAAACAATCCGGTAATGATTGGGTTGTAACTCGAGGCAGCCCGAGGCACTGGAGAAATAGCGGCCGACGAGATAACGAAGTATACAAACATAAAGAGGCAAGGAAATGATTACCAAAGAGCAGGTACTGAAAGTTCTAAGCGGGACAGATGATCCCGAACTGAAAAAGCCTTTGACAGAGCTGGGCATGGTGAAGTTTGTGAATATCGCAGGCGGCGACGTCACGGTCGGCATCTCGTTGACCGTTCCTGAATGTCCCCAAAAACAAAAGATCGTAGACGATATCACCGGAGGCGTCAGTGAGATAGCTGAAGTAACATCAGTCAAGGTTGAATTCAGCGCCATGACTGACGAGCAGCGGGAACGCCTTAAAGAGAAGCTTGGCCACGGCACAAAAGGCTCCCAGCCGAGCCTAAACCTGGAAAATATCGCCCGTCGCTTCATAGCCATCGCCTCCGGTAAAGGGGGAGTCGGCAAATCGACAATTACAGCCAACCTTGCCGCTGCTTTGGCTCGACTCGGCCACCGTGTAGGACTGCTTGACGCGGATGTCTACGGTTTCTCTATTCCCCACATGCTGGGTGTGCACGGCCAACCGACAGCTATCGACAACAAGATAGTCCCGCTGCGTAAGGGCGATAATATCCAGGTGGTCTCAATGGGGTTTTTTGTTGAGGCGAATGAGCCGGTCATCTGGCGGGGGCCACTGCTCCACAAAGCCATAATGCAATTCCTCACCGATGTCATGTGGGACAACCTCGATTATCTCTTACTTGACCTCCCGCCTGGAACGGGAGATGTTACAATCACAATCGCCCAGGCAATACCATCCGCCGAACTCCTCGTCGTCACCACACCGCAAGCTGCAGCCACAAACGTAGCCAGCCGGGTTGCCAAAATGGCAGAGAAAACTAAGCTGAAAGTCATCGGCGTTGTAGAAAATATGGCTTACTACGATAACAACGGCGAGAAAGACTACATCTTCGGCAAGGATGGCGGCAAGGACCTTGCCAAACAGCTCGGTGTCCCACTGGTAGGTGAGATCCCACTTATGACATCGCTGCGTGAGGGCTCCGACACCGGTAAACCGGTATCAACTGATGGCACCGCCGAACAGGTTGCCCTCTTCGAAACTATGGCCCGCTACATCGAAGAGACAGGTCTATGATAACCCTTTGAGACAAACAATCTTCGTTATCAGTCACTTGTCAAGGGCACCAAAGTCGTAGTTACTAAGTCGTGTGGACACCTACATCCTCTTTGCCTAATCCCTCTCTGCCTAATCAGTTGAAGAATTAAGTAAATTAATACACGCAATGCCTTGACTGGAAGGCTCACACTTTCTATTTAGGCTTGTGAAACCTCTTGAGTATCATTGTGTTAATAATGTGTGGAAAACTATCTTGGGGCTTTTAGCAATCGATTGTCCCAACTTACGTTACCTTTCGGGAAATAAGTCACAATTGTTGATATTTGTGTGGATAAGATTCTGTTAAATAATCCATTATCTGTTGAAGGATTCAGAGACCGCAATAACCTTCGCAATAAAACCGTTTATCACGAGGGGGTACGCCATTGATAGCGCAGGAGAATATTGGAAGCTCACGGGAGTGGAAAGACTGCCTTCAGTACATAGCCTGTCGCCTGAATGAGCAGTCGTTTAGCACGTGGTTTAAGCCTACTAAGGGTCAACCAAACGGGCAGGGTGAATTTAAGATTGGAGTCCCTAACCAGTTTGTAGCTGACTGGATACGGACTCATTTCAGCGAACTGATTGAGGAGGCGTTTAGAGAGGCCCTGGGGCAGCAATTCAAGGTAACCTACGTCACATCTGGTAATGACGGCCGGGAAGCTCAGGAGTTGCTGGATCTCCACAGGAGTACCAAAACAGAGAGCCAACCTACCCCATCCGGCCGCCCTCTTCCAAGCTACTGTAATCTTAACCCGAAGTACGACTTTGACTCACTGGTTGTTGGGGATTTCAACCAGTTTGTCTGTGCAGCCTCGATGGCCGTCGCAGAAGGCCCCGGCTTGACCAAATATAACCCGCTATACATTTATGGTGGCACGGGGCTTGGCAAAACTCATATTATACAGGCGATAGGCAACCGTATCCTCGCAACATTCCCATCCAAACGAGTCATATATGCGACTTCTGAGAAGTTTACCTCTGACTTCATAGCAGCCATATCTAATCGCTCGGTATCAAACTTCACCCGCGCCTACCGTGATGTGGATGTGTTAATGATCGACGATATCCAGTTCTTTGCCGGCAAGGAATCGACACAAGAACAATTTTTCCATACTTTCAATACTCTACACCATCTCGGAAAACAAATTGTTCTTACCTCCGACCGACCATCCAAGGAGATTCGCGGTCTTGAGGCTCGCCTTCTATCCCGCTTTTCATGGGGCCTTGTAACTGACCTGCAAGCGCCCGACCTTGAAAACCGCACAGCAATACTTTACAAGAAACTTGAATCGGAAGGAACAACACTCCCAAAGGACGTTGTCCGCTTTATTGCAGATAAGATATCGACCAATATACGGGAACTCGAGGGTGCCCTCATTCGCCTGCTTGCCTACGCCTCACTCAAAAACGTACCCGCGGACCTAGAGCTAGCACAGAGAGTCCTAACTGATAACATTGGCTCTCAAAAGAGGGAGATTACAATAGAAGCAATTCAGACGAAAAGCTCTGAGTTCTTCCATATTGATCCGGAAATGATGAAGGCAAAAAAGAAGACCTCAGATATCGTACTTGCAAGGCAGGTAGCTATGTACCTCTCACGTTCACTTACGGATAGCTCACTTAAGGCTATCGGTACCGCTTTTGGTGGCAGGGATCACTCTACTGTCATCCATGCGTGTGACCTAGTCGCTAAGAAGATGTCCGCTAATCCGGCTTTCAGAGAAAAAATTGACAAGCTGTCAGCCTTGTTGCTCTACTAATAGTTTGTGGGTAAATAAAGTGGAAAAGTTGCGGGCAAATAATCACTCTAGCTCCTATGACTGTAACTGCCGAACTATGAACACTTGCTCCACTCCGCTGTGTATAGGAGGACAAAAGACACCGATATTAAATTGTTGCCACCTATAGCATAAAAGCACGATATTATGTTAGTATTTAGATTGTCAACATTTGAAGAATACATATTACTAATACTATATAGATAGATACAAAGAGTAATTATATGTTTCTGTGGAGAACATTCATCAGAGGAAATAATCAATGAAATTTTCATTACCTAAATCGCGACTCAGTGGTTACCTGCAGTATATACTACAGGTGGTACCCGCTAAGTCAACACTGCCTATTCTGACAAACCTCTTAATTGAGGCTTTGGAAAATAGGATTAAGCTATCAGCTACTGATCTTGATATTTCTATTTCTACGTCGCTTGAGTGCGCTGTTGCTAAGAAGGGTTCTATATGTATGCCTGCTCGGATACTCTTTGAGATCATAAAGGAACTTCCGGAAACGGAGATTGCTTTTGAGACGACAGCCTCGCGTGTGGAAATAAAAATACCAAACGGTTCTTATAAAATCGCCGGTATATCTGCAGAGGACTTTCCCAAACTCCCGGCCGTTAATACTAAGAAGGAGATTAGAATTAGTGGTGGGGACCTAACCGGGATGATAAAGAAAACAACCTTTGCCTGTTCCGACGATGAGACCCGACCGGCATTAAATGGCATCCTTTGGCAAACCAAGGGTGACAAAATGCAGATGGTTGCCACCGATGGACACCGATTAGCTAAGTTTGCAGTTGAGAACCCAAAACTCAAGGGCTTATACGATGACGTTATTATTCCCCCAAAGGTGCTTGATATTATACCACGGCTGCTGTCGCATGAGGGAGACGAGGTGGGAATCATTTTTGGTGAAAATAATATAATCTTCAACTTAGGTGATATTATTCTAAGTTCACGCCTAATAGAAGGACCGTATCCTAATTTTGAGCAGGTAATCCCAACATCTAGTGATAAGAAACTTACAGTGTCAAAGACGGAGCTTGCAAGTGCGGTACGACGCGTCTCAATACTGTCAAATGCCCTTACCCACCAGGTGAAGTTTGGTCTCCAAGAGAACCAACTAACACTGTCGACCGCAAATGCTGACATGGGTGGGGAAGGAAAAGAGGTGCTGGAATGTGACTATGTCGGTGAGCCGATTGAGCTGGGGTACAATGCGAGTTACATTACCGATGTGCTCGGAAGAATCGATGGGGATGAGGCGGTATTTGAATTTTCCTCACCTGTCGCTGCGGCTATTGTCTATAGCCCCGAGACCCCCAAGGAAGATTTCCTCTGTCTGGTGATGCCACTGCGGCTGGCTGACTGATGATTTTTGCACCCCATTAAGTTATTGTTGTGCCTATACTTACTTTTGTAAACAAAACAGAGAACTGGTTTAGCTCCTACAGATCGCAGATAAGTGATTGACATTATTGCCTTATAAGTTATTATTAGAGTGAGGGTTATTTTTGTTGACATAATAAGGGTGTTTCTCGTAGTAAGTTTTATTGACAAAAGTAACGACTTAGTAAGGGAGAGTTAAGTGGAGGTGAGTATGGATCCTTTGGATCTACAGAAGGATGCTCATTTGTTCAGGCTTGGCTATTTGACTGCGAAAATTGTACCAATTTTTGACAGGCCAAGCTTGAGTGAGTCTAATAGGAGGCTACTACAGAGCGCGAAAAAGCTGCTGACAGACATTAAGGGCGGTCGGGAGTTTATTGTGAGTTTTAGCTCGAATTTCGAGGCTGACACGCTGAGCAAAGTTGAAATCTACTCATTCTTCGTGGAGAACATCAAAGAACTCGTGGGAAATGGGGACCTGGACAAGTTTATTGAGACAGTCGATCAGAGTGAGGAATTCCTAGGTAGCCTTCTTGAGGGTAAGGAACTAGAAAACAAACAGCTAGGGGTTCTGAAAAAGACATTCTCACAAATGTCGAAAGTCCTAGTTGAGACGGCTAGGATAGCTGATGCCCATGTGGAGAAAAGGGTCTGGATCGAGTGACGCTCCATGGCCGACCACAGCTATAAACTACTGCTCACAGAAACACTTCTTCGTTTAGATCTTCTCAAGCGAAAGATATTAAAGGAGAAAGCTAAAGACTTTCCCTCTCTTTCCCCTCTCATTTTTCTAACAACCCTTCTTGAAATAGTAAGCATCTTCAAGGAGGAATTAGCGAAACTCCATAGGGATTATATTGAAAACCATACAGTAAACCTTGACCTGATCATTTCCTTCTCACTATACACCCGGAGATTATCCTACCACTTGTCGTTTGTGGAAAAGACGGGCAGTGAACATGTCCCCTGGAGCTTGATTCCACCTATTGAGGGTATCTTTCGACAGTTCCACAAAGAGCATAAGTTCATTGTCAGCGCACAGCCGGAATTCAACTATACTTATATGGAGTTATTGTCGGTGTATGAGGAACTCGTAGGGGAGATTATAGCCCCCGACAATCTTCGCAACCGACTGTATGAGCGAGCTAAGGGAGAGCTAACAGATTCACAATTTACTGAAGCTTTTTTTCCAAAAAATAAGTTTTATTCAAGATTTGGGTTCATTTTCTTTCCCGCCGTTGAACGGAACTCCGTCTTTCAGCATGTTCTACTTGGTCACGAAATTGGATATAACTTCTTCTCTCTACAAAACCTCATTAATTTGATCCCAACGAACCTTCCTCTTTGGCGCCAAAAGCTACTGGAAGCCCTCGGCTACACTCAGGACGATGTGCAGAGGGACCTGCAGAAGGATGCCACGTACAGGGAGAAGCTTGAACAAATGCTGGGGTATCTCGTGACGGGCCTCATCGAACTGGCCTGTGACATATTTGCGGTCAACACCTTTGGCCTTGCTGCACTCTTTGCTTTTGACAGTCATCTTGCCGGTACTGAGTCCTTTGACAAGATAGGGTCTTACGGCAGCAAAGTCTTGATGTACCCTCCTGGTCGATACAGACTAAGGGTCATCTGCAAGTTGGTAAAGGACTCGGGTGTAAATGAACGTCTTAAAAATCAAGCATCATCTGACAGGCGCCTTGTCACTGCTGTTTTGCGCAGGTTGAAACACATAGAAGAAGTTGTAGCAGATGAACAAGACAGGGCCAGTATCCAAAGTGACCCCGCGACAAGCGTAGCCTATGAGATCATTGATTCTAAGATTGACGACCTGTTTAACGTCGTTTCTCGTACTTTTCCTAAAGACTATCCAAAAGGATTGGATTTGGACCAGTCTATTGTTCTCAAACTCGCAAATAGGTTGAAAGACAACATTATTCCGTGTGAAATCTACTCGTGCGTTGAGGAGAACTTTAGGGATAATTTAGATATCAACTACCGGCATATCATCAATGCTGGATGGTATCACCGAATTGCTAACATCGATCTACTTGACGATATGCAGGAGTACATTGAAAGTATGAAAATAGCAAGCCGGTTGATCTTGAAAGCAATTGAGCTTAACGAAACCGGAACTAAATGGATGACCAAAAATGTCCCACAGTGATGAGTCTCCCCGCGGCGAGGTTCTGAACAAAGCGGAGATTAAGGCTCGACTTCGAAGCGACGAGCCTAGCAAGAAGTTAATTATTTCGCCGCTGTTGTCTACAGACCAAATTGCCGATGGAGCTGTCGATTTAAGGCTTGCAAGCGAGTTTTTAATTACAAGGCGCACAGCGTTCTCTACACTTGATATTGCGCTCTCTCAGCAGTTTCAGAGAAACGCAGAGCGTTACCAAATTCATACTTATGTTCCGTATGGCCAAAAGATCGTACTACACCCAAGCGAGCTAATACTCGGAAGCACATTCGAGTACATTTGCCTGCCTAGGGACTTATTCGCATACATTTTGAGCAGGTCTTGTTGGGGAAGATTAGGTTTGGTGGTTGCCACTGCGGCACCTGTAAACCCGGAATTCAAAGGATGTTTAACGCTGGAAATGGTAAACTTGGGTGAGGTTCCCCTGACACTTTATCCTGGGCTGCCCATCGCACAGCTGATACTGCACACCTGCATGCAGGGCCATTATGACGGTGCCTATAAGTGTCCGACTGGTCCCAAACCTTCAAATGTGTGTTCGGATGAGAATACGGAAGAGAATGAGTTTTGGACCAAACATGTGAAGTATTACCCGCAGTAGCGAACCTCGATGCATCTCGTCAGTCTATCTGTCACCAACTTCCGCAACCTTAGTGGTGTAGAAATAAACCCTTCGCCTGGTGTAAATATCCTACATGGTAACAATGGTGCCGGTAAGACAAATTTGCTGGAAGCGATTTTTGTGCTATGCCTGAGCCGCTCGCAGCGTGGAGCAACGGATTCGGTTATGGTGAAGCAGGGGGCGGAGGTCTATCGAATTGAGGGGCAGATCCAACAGCGGGGGGTGATGCGCGAGGTAGCTGTTGCCTATCAAAGAGGGGGGCGCAAGAGGATAACGCTGGACCAGGTACCTGTAAGAGCCCGCGATCTCTATGAGAACTATTGCGCTGTAGCGCTGGGGCCGGAGGATACGGAAATACTGTCCGGATCTCCTGCGGTCCGAAGGAACTTTCTGGATATCTACCTATCTCAGTTTTCGAGTAGATACCTTGCTTGCTTGGTTGACTATCATAAGGTCCTCATGCATAAAAATGCTTGCCTTAGGTTGGACGGCGACCCCACTCCTTTCAATGTCCTGCTTGTCGACCACGGTGCGAAAATCATCACGGCCCGTTGTGAATTCATACAAGAGCTTGACCGCCTTGCCAAAGAGTGCTACGCCGAGATTTCCAATGGTGGAAGTCTTCGTCTTACGTATCAGCCGTCAATCCCTCTGGAAGCAGGGCAAACGGAAACCGACGAGATAGGACAGAGTTTCAAGGTAGCGCTAGCCAAACACGGAGAGAGGGAACGATCAGCGCAAACGTCGTTAGTAGGGCCACACCGTGATGAGGTTTTGTTTCAAATAGGTGAATATCTGGCTCGGACGCATGGTTCACAGGGTGAATGGCGGACAGCCGCGATTGCAATTAAGCTGGCCATCTATCGCCTGCTAAGGGATAAGCGCCAAATGCGGCCGGTATTGCTGCTTGACGAAGTATTTGCTGAACTCGACGAGCAGCGGTCGGCAGCGCTGACTAAGTCCTTCGCAGATTTTGGTCAGCTGTTTATGACCACGGCGACTGAGCCGCCGGAGTGTTTGCGCCAGCAAGGAAGAAAGTTCAGTGTGCGCGAGGGAACCGTTCAGGAGGTAGGTTGAATGCCCGGGCTCGTTCTAAAAAACGTGCGCAAGTCTTTTCCAGACAGCTTAGTCCTGGAGGATATTTCCCTTCAGTTGGACCAGGGCGAGCTGCTGGTGCTGCTTGGGCCGTCGGGGTGTGGTAAGTCCACTCTGTTGCGCCTGATAGCCGGCCTGGAAGAGCTTGATCAAGGCGAAATCTATATCGGCAGCAGACGTGTGGATCACCTGAAACCGAAGGATCGTAACGTGGCATTGGTTTTTCAGAACTACTCCCTCTACCCTCACATGACGCTCGAAAAGAATCTGGGGTTCCCGCTAAGGGTGTCGAGGGTTGCCCGGTCGCAGATTAAGAGCCAAGTACGGGGAGTAGCAGAGATGCTGGGGCTGGCGGACAAGCTGAAGGCGAAACCAGCCCACCTCTCGGGTGGCCAGCGACAGAGGGTGGCCCTCGGAAGAGCGATTATCCGTAAACCGTCGCTGTTTCTGTTCGATGAACCTCTGTCGAATCTCGACGCCGACCTTCGGACACGAATGCGCCGGGAGATCGTGCGCATCCAGAAAGAGTTGAGCACAACCACTATTCACGTCACACACGATCAGGCTGAGGCGCTGACGATGGGTGACCGCATTGCACTTCTGCACAACGGCGGGATTATTCAGATCGGTTCTCCGCAGGAATTGTACCACGACCCGGTGAACCTCTTTGTTGCTGAGTTTATTGGCTATCCAAAGATTAATCTTCTTGACGCCAGTGTCGCCCGGGGGCTGCTCATTCCGTTTGGCTTGACAGTTTTGGATCAGCTTCCGCGTGACGGCAATGTGCTGGTCGGATTAAGACCGGAACAGATAACAATTACGCCGGACGGGGAGTACCTCGCAACGGTGGCGTCATCTGAGTACCTTGGGGGGCAGTATGTTATCACGTTGTCATTTAAGGGGCTGCTGCTGACAGTGTCGAATTGCAGTATGCAACTTGAATTGGGGATGCCGGCGAATTTCACTTTTTCCCAACGGGATTTGCTCTTTTTCGATCCCGCTACAGGAGAAAGAATCGCTCGTGAGTAGCTATGTAGGGCGATTGCGCGGCGCGATGATAACATGGGTACATAAAGACAATATGATCAGGATAGACTCCACTAATTTATCTAAGCCGGTTTTTAAGTGATAAAAAAACCCAAGCAGGTGATGGCCTGCCTGGGTGGACGATATTAGGTAATCCACAGAAAGAGTAACACTTTCCGATTGCACACTTATTTTAATTACTTTCTGAGCTTTTGTCAAGAAAAAACTTGCTCTTTTTCATAATATTTTGTGATGACTTGGACTTCCCGGGCTGATAGTATCCTTTAATTGCAAGCCGCCCCAGTCTGTCTATGAATGCAACGAGAACGATGTCAGACAACGCGGGTGCACTTATCCACGCCAGTTGTTGAAAACGAGTTGAGATATTGTTGAATTGTGTGTAACTCGTGTAATTGTAGCGAATTAGTTTGTGTGAGAAATTAAGAGATGCCCATTAGGATGATGATAAAAAAACTCACTTCCGCATCCTTCAACTGGTCAGTAACTTACAGTATTTGATTTTTCCTTCAGGCTGTTGGTAGTAAGCGGGGAGCATTATGTTAACGTCCGTTTTGCGTGTACTCTCTTGGTAGGCAAGGGACTATGGGGAGAAGAAAAAAACACAATTTTTTGTAGTTCGGTATCTTGACGACACTATATATTGGGGCCCCGACTTTGAGGTTGGGTACATGCGGGGCCTTGTGCTTCTCTTAGCCAGAGGTTGCGGGCAGAACAGCCCTGATGTACTGACTCCATTATCAGAAACCGGTCGGTGTGGCCCGAGACACGGATAGTCAGGTCTTTCGTTGTGAGTTTTGGATAGGTACAGGAGGTAGGCTTTGAAAATTCAACGGTATTTCACCCGTGAGAATGAGTCACCATATAGCGATATAGAATTCATTGCCCGGTCCTCGGAGATAAAAAATCCGGACGGTTCGACTGTCTTTAAACAGGAGGGCATCCAGGTACCGCGTCAGTGGTCACAGGTGGCGGTGGACATACTAGCGCAAAAGTATTTCCGCAAGGCCGGAGTTCCCAAAACCGACAGTAAAGGCAATGTTGTAAGCGATGCCGAGGGAAATCCGGTGTATGGAGGCGAGACAGACTCGCGGCAGGTTTTCCACCGGCTGGCCGGCTGCTGGCGGCACTGGGGAGAGAAATACGGATATTTCGACAGCACCCGTGATGCGCAAGCATTCTATGACGAGATGTGCTACATGCTGGCAGCGCAGATTGTCGCTCCCAATTCACCGCAGTGGTTTAACACCGGCCTTCACTATGCTTATGGCATTGCGGGGACGCCGCAAGGGCATTACTACATTGACCCGGCTAATCACACTCTCACCGAGACTAAGAACGCCTATGAACGTCCCCAGCCGCACGCCTGCTTCATCCAGTCGGTAGCCGATGACCTTGTTAATGATGGGGGCATCATGGACCTCTGGCGTCGAGAGGCGCGTCTGTTTAAGTATGGTTCCGGCAGCGGGACGAATTTCTCCAACATCCGCGGGGCCAACGAATCTCTTTCAGGTGGCGGCAGGTCTTCAGGTTTGATGTCGTTTCTTCGTATCGGCGACCGGGCTGCGGGGGCCATCAAATCCGGCGGAACCACCCGGCGGGCGGCCAAAATGGTCTGTCTGGACCTGGATCATCCGGATATTGAGGAGTTCATCGACTGGAAAGTTGTCGAGGAGCAGAAAGTTGCCGCCATGGTCGCCGGCTCGAAGGTAATAACCTATCATCTGCAGGAGATCGTCAAAGCGGCACAAGTCTCCGGCACCAACGGCGATACAGTTATCGAGACAGACCTGGCTAAAAATGCTGCTTTGAAAGAGGCTGTGCGCAATGCCCGGCATATGGCGGTGCCTCCTGTTTACATTAAAAAGGTTCTTGACTTGGCGGCTCAGGGGATAACGGAGATTGATTTTATTGACCTGAACACTGACTGGGAAAGCAATGCCTATATGACGGTCTCCGGTCAGAACTCCAATAACTCCGTGCGTATCTCTAACAGATTCTTTGAGAAAGTGAAAGCGGGTGAGGAGTGGGAGCTCGTCCGGCGTACTGACGGTAAGACCGCTCGGACAATCCCGGCATCAAAGTTGTGGGAGAAGATCTGCTACTCGGCCTGGGCTTGTGCCGACCCCGGGGTGCAGTTTGATACGACCATCAATGAGTGGCACACCTGTCCGGAGGATGGACGCATCAACTCCTCGAATCCCTGTTCGGAGTACATGTTCCTGGACGACACCGCCTGCAATCTGGCGTCGATAAACGTGGCGAAGTTCCTCAGAGATGACGGAAGCCTTGACATTGAAGGTTACCTGCATGCCATACGCCTCTGGACGGTCGCTCTTGAGATATCTGTGTTGATGGCTTCTTATCCATCGCCCACGATTGCACAGAAGAGCTATGAGTTCCGCACGCTGGGACTGGGATTTGCCAATTTTGGAACGCTTTTGATGTGTCAGGGGATTCCGTACGACTCAGCCGAGGGGTACACCTGGGCTGCGGCGCTTAGCGCTCTGCTGAGTGGTCAGGCGTATGTGACTTCCGCTGAAATGGCCCGTGAGCACGGCCCCTTTCCGGCCTTCTATCACAATCGTGACCATATGCTGAGGGTGATCCGGAATCATCGCCGGGCCGCCAATAATGCGGATAAGTCGGAATATGAAGGTTTGACCACCAAACCGATGGGACTGAACCCCAACTACCTGCCGGAAGAAATCGTGAAGTCTGTCCAACAGGTCTGGGACGAAGCGCTGGAGCTTGGAGAGACTCATGGCTACCGCAATGCTCAGGTCTCGGTGATAGCTCCGACGGGGACAATCGGTCTGGTGATGGACTGCGATACCACAGGTATCGAACCTGATTTTGCCCTGGTTAAGTTCAAGAAGTTGGCCGGGGGTGGCTATTTCAAAATCATTAACAACTCGGTCCCGGTGGCGCTAAAGAAACTTGGCTACTCGCCCGAGGAGATCAACGATATTATTCTCTATGCTACCGGTCGCAAGACGCTCAAGCAGGCTCCGTACATAAATCATGAATCTCTGAAAGCCAGGGGATTCGGTGATGCGGAGCTTGACAAGGTGGAGGCGAGTCTTGAGAACGTTTTTGATATTTCATTCGCCTTCAACAAGTACACGCTGGGCGAGGATTTCTTGAAAGACTCGCTGGGCCTTTCTGCTGAGACAATTGACGCCTGGGATTTCAACCTCCTGCGGGAATTGGGCTTCACCAAGGAGCAGATGGAGGCCGCCAATGAATACTGCTGTGGCACTATGACTGTAGAGGGGGCGGCACATCTCGATGAAAAGCATCTGCCCGTTTTCGACTGTGCCAATCGTTGCGGCAAGAAGGGTCGGCGCTTTATTCCGTTTGAGGCGCATATCAGGATGATGGGAGCCGCTCAGCCGTTTGTCTCGGGAGCTATCTCCAAGACTATCAATATGCCGGCGGAGGCTGGTATCGACGATGTGAAACGGGCGTACCGTCTCGCTTGGGAATCAATGAACAAGGCCATTGCCGTATACCGGGATGGGTCCAAGCTGAGCCAGCCGCTGACCTCGGCATTGTTTGACGAGGACGAAGAGAGCGAAGGGCTTTCGGTGAGCGTTGTGTCGCAAAAGATGGCCGAAAAGCTGGTGTACCGCTATATCGCCAAACGGCGCAAATTGCCCTATCGCCGGGGAGGCTATACGCAGAAGGCGGTTGTTGGAGGGCACAAGATTTATCTTCGCACCGGTGAGTATTCTGACGGCACACTGGGAGAGATATTCCTCGATATGCATCGTGAGGGTGCGGCCTTCCGCTCTCTGATGAACAGCTTCGCCATTGCCATATCGCTGGGGTTGCAGCACGGCGTGCCGCTTGAGGAGTATGTCGAGGCTTTTCTGTTCAGCCGCTTTGAGCCGAATGGGTTCGTGCAGGGAAATGGGTCGATAAAAAGAGCAACGTCGATCATAGATTACATCTTTAGAGAACTTGCTATCACTTATCTGGACCGTAACGACTTGGCACATGTATCCACGGACGATCTGCGCGGGGACACCCTCGGTGTGCCGGCGGGGGAATCGACCGAGTTTGAGTCCGAGGAACCGGCAAAGCCGCTTGGGTCGGAGCACGTCACAGCGGGAAATCGTATTGTTAACGACATTCACACCGCCCATCTCAATGTGCAACACGAACACGGTGGCAACGGCAACGGTAACGGCAACGCCAGAACGGGACACTCAAGAGGTAATGGGAATGGTCAACCCGTCTGGGCCGGACCTGAACGGCCGCTGGAGAGTAAGACTGCAACTTCGGAATCTGAGGCGTCGGAGAGGGCGCTTGAGTATGTCGCTGCGCCGGCTGGAACGAGTGACAGAGAGAGCAGCCGCAGACTACAGCACGAGATTAGAACGGCGCGCCTGAAGGGATACGAGGGGGACATGTGCCAGGAATGCGGGCAGTTCACGATGGTCCGCAATGGCACCTGTCTGAAGTGTGATACGTGCGGCGCCACCAGCGGCTGCAGCTAATTCGTGGACGATAGAAATCCTCTTCAGGGACGAAGGGAAAGGGCCCTGGGTCGGCGACGGCTCGGGGCCCAAAGGTTATAGAAGAGTAGTGATCGAAGGACCGTAACAAAGACTAATCACGCAATGGCACGACTTGAGAAAATACACATAGAAAACTACCGATCAATAAAAGGACCACTCAAGATTGATTTTCCGTTAGGTGCACCTCTTGTTCTCATTGGTGAAAATAACACCGGAAAGTCAAACATTGTTCGAGCGGTCAATTTGGTACTTGGTCAATTCTGGCCTGGGAATCACGATCCGGAGGATCACGAGTTCTATAACAGAAGCCGGTCCAAAGACATTCGCATCACGCTTAGCTTTGCAAAGGATTGTCAGTTCGGACGATATAACACTGTCTTCTGGAAGTATGATGCAGATGCGAAGGAGGTTATCTTTGGGGGGTATCCACCGCTCTACCCTGGTAAAAAATGGGGTTTCATATCCAATGAGGATCGAGATTCATGTGTCTGCATACTGATAGATGCTGACAGAGAACTACGTCATCAACTAAGCTATAGATCAAAATACACGCTGTTGAGTCGCTTGATGCAGCGTTTCCACAAGGCTCTGCTTGACGATGAAGTAACAAAAACTCAAATCGAGGAGCTATTTGAGGATATCAAGGCGAAGTTCTATCAGATTCCCAGTTTTAAGGATTTCGCAGATCGGTTAAAGGGTCAACTCAGCGATTTCGTGAGCACCATGACTCACAGTTTAGAGGTCGATTTCGAAGCATACAACCCTGTAAACTTCTTTCATGCTCTTAGACTTCAAGCCACAGAGGGCGGACATACGCGGACGCTTGAAGAAATGGGAACAGGCGAGCAACAGGTGCTTGCTCTTTCTTTTGCCTTCGCATACGCCAAGGCATTTCATGGAGGTCTCTTACTTGCAGTGGAGGAGCCGGAGGCACACTTACATCCTCTCGCACAGGAATGGTTGTGTCACTGTCTTAATGAAATGGCACAGAGTGGCCTGCAAATGCTGCTGACCTCGCATTCCCCACATTTCGTGGACATCATGAATATTGATGGTTTGGTTTTAGTGCGAAAGGCTTCTACAGGTACAGTTGCAGTACAGAAAACGACACAAGATCTCGTCAATAAGTGCATTGAAACCGGCGTCCCGAGTGAAAAGGTGGCTGCTGATAACATTAGACCATTCTACCGAGTCAATTCAACCGCTGATATTCTCGGTGGATTCTTCGCGACAGCTATCGTCCTAGTTGAAGGTGAAACGGAGGCCTTATCTTTGCCAGTTCTACTGCGGCAAGTAGGTTTGAATACAAAACAAAGCGGTATTGCTGTCTTGTCGGTACGTGGCAAGGGGAATTTGGCGAAGTGGAAGAGGCTTTATGACTGCTTTGAAATACCTACCTATCTAGTGTTTGACAACGACGGTAAAACTGACCCAGTAGGAACAAAACGACGTGACGTATTGAAGTCCTTAGGAATGAATGATGAGCTTTCGGAAAGATATATTTCTATCGACCGATGGCACATTGACCTCGGCCTATCGATTTTTGGGACCGACTACGAAGGAGCCTTACGTAGTCATTTTAGCGAATACTCTAATCTAGAAGCAGAGGCTAGGCGGTTCGGAGCTCATAGCAAGCCCTTTATAGCACGGTGGGTAGCGGAGAAACTCGATCCAACATCTGGTGACGACGGGTGGGAAAAAATGCGAGAAATGTCAAAATACATTGAAAAGATGATTCAATGAAGAGGCAGTTGAGTAGGTCAGGAGGCTTGTCCTCCTGACAAAATAAAACAGTGTCAGGTCCACAAGGGACCTGACCTACTCGGATATTATTCGTATCATTGTACAAATCTGAATTACGATGCATGGCAACCATAAACTTGTTTGGGGTTGAACTGTAAGTAAAATGAGGTCGCTATTCTCTAACTCCGCGTAGCGGCGGGCTTTATGTCCGCCGTTAATCGGTGGGAGACAAGCCCCCACCCTACGTGAGACAAGACAGTTACCTTTTGAGACAGTCCCGCTGGGTGGGGTACAATGTTCCTAAAGTATGTCTGGCCCAATATCCAGCCCAAACGCCAGAAGCACCAGGGCACAGACTACGATCGCACCGGCCAATAGTGACAGTATGCCAATCACGCCCCAGACCGAGCTTGAGAATCCGAGAAAACCAGTCTGTTTCTCCATAATATCCCTCCTTACCATGATTCGACTCACTTGGTTAGTACGATAGGAATCGGTCAAAGTTGCAGATACATTGCCTGTCTGTGAACGATGGGTGGCAACCACAAACTTGTTTGGGGTTGGCCTGATCGCAATAGGCTATTTGAGCAACTTTTTCAGTTCAAGTGCCGGTTTGTAGTCGGGATTGTACTGCAAGCATTGATAGATATAAGCGCTGACGCTATCTCTCGGGGAACCGCCTTCGTAGTGACCGACAGCGATCAGGTAGTATGCTTGATACAGCTTGGGGTCCCTCTTGAGCGCCCGGTACATCAGACCCATCCCATCGCTGAAGCGCTTTCTCTCCATAAGGGATAGACCCCAGTTGAAGAAGTCGCCGGCGGAGGGGTCATGTACATGCATCCCGCCCACAAAGAGGCTGTCGCTCATATTATACTGCTCGTGACGGGCATAGAAGGCTGCCGACTTGAAATAGGCTCTGCCCATCAGTGGTGCAACTCTAAGGGCATTTTGGTAGGCGGCGCTCGCTGAGTCAGTGTTTCCCAGCGTTTCGTGGACATCCGCCAGGTTCAGGTAGACCTGGCCCAGTTCGTCTGGCGCAACGGCAATGGTGTCAAGCCGCTTAAGGGACAAGCGGAACAACACTGTCGCAGAATCCAGGTTGCCTCTCTGCTGTATCAGCAGGCCCAGGTTGTTGTACGTGCGACCGTATTCCGGTTTGAGCCTGATGGCCCGCATGTAGTTTCGTTCAGCTTCATCAAGTTTGCCCAGCCGGTACTGCACAAAGCCCAGATTGTTAATCAAAGATGCTGAGAGAGGATAGAACTGGTCGGCGAGCAGGTACTCTCGCTCAGCTGAGGCGTAATCCTCAAGCCGTTCATATTTAATGCCGTTGTTGAAGTGTATTTGGAACGTGTTGGTAAAGCCCTCATCGAAATAGGTGCGATTTACAAGCAATGCGGCAACGATGAAGAGCACGATCGAAAGGCCAAGTTTTTTGGACCCGATTTTTTTCAGCCCCCCGGCCAGTCGGGTAAGACCGGCGGCAGCGATTACGATCATGAACGGCAACAATGGCAGCCGATGACGTGCCGTCACCAGGAATAGAACGATCGAGGGCGAATAGGCGACTATGAAGATATATAGCGGGAGGAGCCTCGAGAAATCATTCCGTCGAAGATAGACGCCCACAATGGTGAGCGGCAGCAGGATACCAAAAGGGAAAAATAGGGGTCTTTTCCAAACTAACAATGAAAAGAGGAGAGACTTGTTGCGCTGGTCGTAGATATCGGAATTGTCGCTGTTTTCGAAGCCGTCGAGTAGATAGACTGTTTTCTTCCACACCAGTCCGGCGAATTTGCCGGGATTGTGAACGATGAAACTAATTGCCTTGCGGGTCCAGAAGGATGAAATCTCCGCCTCAGACAGTTCTTTCCCAGCCTCCTTTTCGGCGGCGGCCTTGGTGAGAGGTATGAATTGACGCCAGGAGATCGATTCATCCAGTTCCACCTCGGGCATAACCATCGACAGGCCGTTGGCATACTCGTTGTTACCGAGGTAGAGGTTTACCCCACCCTGCGAGGAAACGAGAATAAAATCGCCGGTGATGATTATGTTTCTGACTATGACCGGTGTGAGTACGATAATTACTCCCGCCAATAGCGCCAGTGGTGGTTTTATGCACGTTCCGAAGCGCACCGGTTTCTGGTGGGTCAAATAGACCCACAGCATCAAGAAGGGAATAACTAGCAACACGTTGGGTCGGGAAATGGTCGCCAGTCCGAAAAGGAGCCCTGTCACCAGCCAGGTCTTTAGTGATCCGGATTCACGGTAAGCAATTAACCTGTCCATTCCCCAGACAAGGAAAAACAGGAACAGAACAGGTATGAGGAACATTGTTTCATAGAAGACCAGGGTGCCGTAAAAGGCGTAAATGAGTCCAGAGACAAGAGCGGCTTTTTCGCCAAATAGCCTGTCGGCAAGACGGTAGAGAAAGATGGCTGTACCGCAGCAGAGGAAAATCTGAAGGAACTTGACCCAGAAGATAGAACTGGCAGTGATCTTTACCAGTAAGGCCAAAAAGTACGGGTAGAGCGGGGCGCGGAAGTAGGCGCCTTCTCCCCAGAAGGATTTCTGTAGAATCTCGTGTGCCCATTCCCAGTGCCATTTTTCATCGACCATCGGCACTGAGAATCCCGGCTGCTGGCTCAACTCCAGGAGGTACACCAGCCGCACCAGAAATGCCACCAGCGCAACCAACAGCGGCCATTTATATTTTTGAATGAATTCTTTCATGTAGTTATTGTTATAGGTACCCCCGCTTGCGAGGGGTTCACAAAGCCAAACCTTCTGAATTATCTCCCAACACTATAGGGTGGGGGCGCCCGTGCAAGCAACCTATGGCCTACGACGTTGAGTCCCGTGCGATCTTTTGCGGGACTACCTCATCCCAACGAATTCCAACCAATTTGTCACTTTTTTTGTTAAAATAACAATATGGCATTTCAGATACAATGCTCGGTACATAGAAAGACCAGGTCTCATAGACTGAATCTCTGGTATCTACACTCAGGGGTTCACCTATGATTGACACAACATCTTCTTTGGACATGCCAAGCTCAAGTCTCTCAAAATCCTCCTTGCTAACTCCCCGATGGTCAAAAGTCCAATCTAGTAGAAGGGTGATGGCCAGACCTGCCAACACTACCGAGATAAGCAAGACTTTCCATGTTACCTTCGCTCTTTTCATCTTATCGCTCATCATTCCCCTCGTCAGTACGGATGCCCTACCCACGTTTGGTGGGCTGTGGATCTACATCCGTTATACTACCGACTTCTTCGAATTCCACGCTGCCCGATTCCACAATATCAGCGCTATCAGAGCAAACATGGCCAGTGACAGGTACGGACCGACGCTGCCTGTCAGAGTGTTCCACATCCCTTCATGCGCATCATAAAACCCGGCATACCTGGGCCACAGCATCAGAAACGCTACAGCCACACCGATCAGAGCATCTCCCGCTACCAAACCTGATGCGAAAAGAACCCCGCGTTCGTTCTTCGTTTTATACTCATCTTTACGTGACATTCTCTTGATAACCATAGCGATGATACCCCCGGTCATGATCGGTGTTGAAAGCGACAGCGGCAGGTAAAGACCAATAGCAAAAGGCAGCGAAGAGATTCCTATAAGTTCCACCGCAATGGCAATCATGGCGCCGACCATAATCGGCGCCCAGGGAATGTTCTGGTTCATCACACCCTGAACAACGGTGGCCATCACGTTGGCCTGCGGCGCCAGCAGTGGTGTGCGGCTAGTTGCTCCTTCCACAAAGCCGAAGACATCGTTCAGCAGGTAGATGAAAAAACCCATCGCCAAGGCGGGAAACAACAAGCCGATAAACTCCGTCAACTGCTGTTTGAAGGGAGTCGCTCCCAGCAGGTAGCCGGTTTTCAAGTCCTGGGCAATGTCACCAGACATACAGACGGCAATGCAAACAATTGTCCCCACAGACATTGCCGTGATCATCCCTTTGACACCGGAGACGCCGAAGTAAAGCAATATGAGACAGGTCACCAGCAGTGTGGCGATGGTCATGCCGGATACCGGCGATGAAGACGAACCAACAATACCTACAATGCGAGCCGCCACCACCACAAAAAAGAATCCAAACAGCACCGCCAGTACCACGCCGAGGAAATGAAGCTCCGTCCCCGGCAACAGCCAGATAGCGATGACAATCCCCAGCACCCCAAGCAGCACCCACTTCATCGGCAGGTCGCGGTCGGTGCGGATAGCTTTCACAGTTACTCTCCTGCCCAGCAATTGCCCAAAGCCCTGGCTGAACGATGATATGATAACCGGGAAGGATTTGATTAGGGAGATAAATCCCCCCAGCGCCACCGCGCCAACTCCGAGGTACTTGATGTAGAAGTTCCGCAAATCTGATGGGTCCATTTCACTAATGGGGATGGTGCCGGGTGCGATTATGATACCGGGAATCTGGTCGCCGATAAAGGCTATCAGCGGTCCGATCCCTAAATATCCCAGGACCGCCCCACCCATCATTAAGGCTGCAATACGAGGACCGATGATGTAGCCAACGCCGAGCAGGGCGGGGGTAGCGTCAACTCCAAGAGTGCCGCCCTTGAGAACACCTTTGAGACTGTAATTGACCGATTCCGACCACCCCTTCAGCATGTTCATCAGGACCTTATATAATGCGCCGAGACCGATCCCAGTGAAGACCAGGTTGGCCTTTTCACCTCCCTCGTCGCCGGCCACAATTACTTCCGCACAGGCCGTACCTTCGGGGAAAGCCAATTTGCCATGCTCTCGCTCAACCAGGTATTTCCGCAGGGGAATCATCAGTAAGATTCCCAAGACACCGCCGAGCATAGCCAGCCAGAAAATCTGTGTTTTGGAAATCTCATGGACGTACCCTGCAGCCGCCAGCTCCTTGTTGGCCGACCAGATAAAAAAGGCCGGAACGGTGAAGATTATTCCCGCCGCCAATGATTCTCCCGCCGAACCGACCGTTTGAACAATGTTATTCTCAAGGACCGTGACCTTTTTGAATAGCATTCGTAAGACAGCCATCGAGATGACCGCCGCCGGGATCGAGGCGCACACTGTCATGCCGAATTTCAAGCCGAGATAGGCGTTGGCGAGGCCAAACAGGACCGAAATGATTATCCCCAAAATGATCGCTTTCCAGGTAACCTCGGCCACTGTCTTATCAGCAGATATAACCGGCTCATACTTCTCTGCGGACATGTCGGGTTTGTTCACACAACCTCCAGGATTCGATGAGTGGCTTTGCTTGATGTGGATAAATTAGGCCAAACCAGTGTCGTGTCAAGCATTTAGTCAGTAGTGGCGTGTGAGTTGTGTACAGAATGGCAGGTAAGTTGCATCCCCATTCTATATGACCAAGACAGCGTGAGACATACTCAAGAAGGATTTTCTTTGTTATTGGCGACAGATTAAATGGAAATAGCGTGGAATCATTGGGATGCGATGGTGGTTGTTTACGGCGTCCGATCTCGCATTGCATTTGGCAGCGCATTTCTTGCGCCGTGGATGAGGCTTCGTTTTCCACGCGTATGAGAAATAGTTTCCGTGGCACGCTTGAAACTTTTCTTGATTTTGTGGAACAAGTTAGATACAATGTGTGTAGCAGATATGGGAAAGGAGGGAAAAACCGTAAGTATAGGTTAGTCGTTTGTTGAGGTCTGGGAACTGCACAGCGCAGATTGGATAACAAAAAGACTTGACAAGACACAAATATTTGTGTATTAGTACTATAGCAAACCACCTCAATGATTGGGCGATATTCACGTTAAGAGTCACACCTCCGAGTGCGGTAGTTCGTATTACGGATGATGTAGTGGTTGCATGGAGCAAGGCACTGGGCTGTGCCATGCCAACCAAAACAAGAACACACTCACCCCAGAGGAGGTGAACCTTGAGTAAACGCTTTCACACTTTGATGGTCGTCACTGCGATTTTGCTGGTCCCCTCGGTGATCTTTGCCGGTGCCAACAGCAAGTTTGCCATTAGTAAGGCAACAACCCAGGACAACGCAGTGGTTGTCCCTTTGGTTGTTACCAACGAGGCAAACCTTGCGGCTATCGACATTCCACTGAAATTCTCCGAGGGTGTCACTTTGCGCGAGGTCGACTTCGAGAACACTCGGGTTTCCTATTTTGATCTGAAGATCGCCAACATCAACAATGAGGATCACACGGTAGTGATCGGATTACTCCCTCAGATTACTTCCACTAACAAGCCTGATCTGGAAGCAGGAACCGGCTCGGTTGCGAACCTGGTGTTCGAGGTTAACGATCCGTCAGTGACCGAAGTCACACTTGAGACAATCGAGTTGAAGAACCCGGGGCATTTCCTGGCGTATGTCTATCATGACGTTAACCAGGGTGAAGTGCCGAGCCTTCGTGTCGAGACGCCGGAGTTCGAACCGGTGACAGTTGCCTTTAGCGGTGTGACAGGCAGTGTCGGACCAGAGGTGCCGACGGTTTATGCTCTCAACCAGAACTATCCGAATCCATTCAACCCGAGCACGGAGATATCCTTTGATCTGCCGGCTGCTTCGCATGTTGAATTGACCGTGTTCAATGTTCTCGGTCAGAGGGTGAAGACACTGGTTGATGCTGATATGGAAGCCGGCACTCACACTGTAACTTGGGATGCTTCGCCCTATTCCAGCGGGGTGTACTTCTACCGTGTTTCGGCGAAGGATTTCTCAATGACAAAGAAGATGCTCTTACTGAAGTAAGAGAAGGAGTGTTGACGTAGCCCTTTGAAAAGCGTTCTATGAATTATCTTGCCAATGGGCCCTTTCTCTTAAGCCGGGAAGGGGCTTTTTTTTGCCGAAAATAGTTTCTGCGCCGTAGGGGACACAGAATCTGCGCTTGGGGCTTACTATAACGTTGTTTGAACTGTGGGAAGTATCTGTAAGTTATTTGCTTTCACTTACCTGATTACATCGGCATTCTCCCGGCACACCATTTGATAATGTCAGAGGTAGTCGGGAAAACGGGAAACGGCGACAGACCCGCGGCCCATCAGTCTATTGGGGGCACGTGAAGCGGTTTTTAGTGGCGGTTAGGCTGCTTCATGACAACTTCCCGGCTGGTGAGGAGAGAAAGGTCTCAACTTTGCGTTGAGGCCTTTTATTCTTGGCTGCGTTGCCAATCGTAACAGAGTTGCACTGCCTGATGAGTCTCCGGCGGGCGGTCTTTTAGCGCACTGCCAGGGGCTGTAGTTCCTCATCAACGGCCGGTGTGACAACCACTTTCATCTCGCCGCGTTCCCTCGTCACGGCAACTTCTACCTGCGCCTCTTTTTTGGCAGACGTGTAACGGGCGGTGATCATGGCTGCCTTTTTTATGTTCTCGTCGGTTACATTGCCGACCAGCAGGGTTATCGGGGAGCCGACATTGATTGCCTCAAGCTGCAAGTGATATGGTTGCCTGTACGAGAGGAGGGTTTCGTTGTCTTGCTCGTTCCGCCCAACAATCACTTTGGTGTATTTATCCAAACGAAAATGGCGGCCTGCTTTAAGAAGATTCAGATCGTCAAACGTTACATTGTCGGTGTGAGCCAGCAGGTCGCGCAGGCGCGCTGAATAGGCAGCATCGGTCAGCAGACAGCCTGAAGCGGGAGCAACGTAGCCCTCAAGCCCAAATGTGTCAGCCAGTTCCAATTGGCGTTTGCGGCTCCTGCCACTGATTCCTTCCAGTTGTTCGCGGTCGACAATACCGCTCAACTCCGGTTCCGTTGGGGGTAAGAGCTTTGCGCAAAGAGGACGCAGCAGCTTTCCCTTAAGGCTAGCCTGTTTGATGACGAGATTTAACTTGTCTTTCGTCTGCGACATCGGCCGCTGGCCCATAACCTCGCCGGTGATGACGAAATCAGCCTTAACAATCTCCATGAACTTCTTAGCTTCGCGGAGCATGAGAATACGGCAGTCGGTGCAGACGTTCATGTTCTTGCCCCGACCGTACTTGGGATTGACGACAATATCGACAAACTTCTGGCCAAGGTGAATCGGCTTGATCTCAAAGCCAAACTTCTCGGCAATCGGTTGGTGGCAAAAGCCGTCTGGAGAATGATCGCTAAGATCACGCACGAAATGGGTCATAAAGGTTAGGGCGGTAATCTTGATATTCTGCTTAAGCATCAACAGAATTGCCAGTGCCGAATCAAGCCCACCGGAAAAGAGGGCAATGGCGTGGCCTCGCTTATTGCTGTCCTGTTTGTACACTACCGCGCTTTCCTCCTGAAGTCCAGGCAACAGGTATCGCATCATAGGAGTGCAGGATATGTAACTGTCGCTCCCCCTGTTGTCTTTGACATCAACATTTAATATAGCTATTTTGCAGTGTGCTCAAAGTTGAAATCGCTATTACTGGGCTACCGATGGCGATAGAAGAGGTCTAATCCTTGGTGTGAAAGGATGCAGATTCTTAGTGCGGTAAACAATTGGCTAAAGCGATTTGCCAATGAGCTTCAGCGGCTCTTTTACTTCTCGCTGCGGATGGTGGCTGCTCTGTTTGGCCGGCCCTTCTATGTGGCGGAGACACTGGAGCAGATGTATCTTATTGGGGTTGGCTCACTGTACCTGATAGTTCTCACGGGTATTTTTGCTGGACAGGGGATGGCGCTGGCTTACTCGGTCGAACTGGCCGACTTCGGGGCTAAGAACTATCTCGGCCGGATTATGGCAATAGCGATTATCCGCGAGCTGGGTCCGATCCTGGCCGGCTTGATGGTCGCTGCCAGGGTTGCTTCCGGGATCACCGCCGAGATCGGCGCTATGAAATCCTCAAACCAACTCGATGCCATGGTAGCGTTTGGTATCGACCCCATAAAAAAAATCGCCGTGCCGCGCCTGATTGCCCTGGTAATCATGGTGCCGGTCCTCACGATAATCTGCGATGCCATAGCGATCTTAGGCGCCTACTTCGTTGCTGACTTTGTTGCCCATGTAACCCCCACTATGTACTGGTCTAACGTCCGAGGAAGGCTTATTTTCGGCAATCTTTTCATCGGGTTTTTCAAGCCTTTTGTATTTTCGTTTATTATCGCGTTCATCTCGTGCTACAAGGGGTTTACCTCTGAGGGGGGCACCAAGGGCGTGGGCCAGGCCACGACCAATTCGGTGGTGATGGCATCTATAACTATCCTGACTGTAAACTTCTTTATTACCAAGGTGGTGTTTTCACTTATTAAGGGTTACCTATGATCGGGCTGAGGGAAGTGAGTTTTTCTTACGGCGACAGGCCGGTTTTGCGGAATGTCTCATTCTCAGTGGGGCAGTCCGAGTCGGCTGTGGTCATGGGTCCCTCAGGGTCGGGCAAATCAACAATCCTGCGCCTGATCCTCGGCCTGGAGACTCCACAACAGGGCCAGGTGCTTATACATGGCCAGGATATCTCCACCCTGAAAGAGAAAACGAAACGTGAGTTGCGCAAGAAGATTGGCATGGTCTTTCAGGATGGGGCTTTGTTTGACTCTCTAACGGTGGGCGAAAACATTGGATACTATCTCTTAGAGCATACCAGGCTGCCATTTGAGGAGATTACGCACCGTGTGCGCCGGATGCTTGGTTTTGTGGGGCTGGATGCGGACGAAATCATCGACAAGCTTCCGGAACAGCTTTCCGGCGGGATGCGGCGGAGGGTGGCGATCGGCCGAGCGCTTTTATCGACGGATCCGAAGATAATGCTCTACGATGAGCCAACAACCGGCCTTGACCCGCAAGCGATAGATAATGTTTTGAATTTGATTAAGAAGCTGCATCAGGAGAGATCGATATCGACAATTGCCGTTACCCATCAGATTGTGGATGCTTTTGACATCGCCGACAGGTTCATTGTCGTTTATGAGGGCGAAGTGGCGTTTGATGGTTCGGTCCAGGAGCTCCGTGACTGCCGGGATAGTCGCGTGCAAGCTTTCCTGGCTCCATTCCGTTCGTCGTTTGCCGGTGTAGCCAGAAGGAGATTTGTTGACGGAGGGCAAGGCTTGTGACATGTGAGGATGTGGATATCACTTGTGAGAGATTTGTACAAGTAGGGAAGATGATTCGGAGTTAAGACGTATGAAGCGGACAGTAGGTGTTAAGTGGGGTAATCTGAAAACCGGGATTATCCTGATAGCGGCAATCGCCGTGATGTTGTGGGCATCCCTTTCCGGTGGCGGGACATCGATATTTGAACGAAAGGGGCAGTTTGTATGCTTTTTCAAGAATGTGAATGGCCTGGTACGCGGGTCGCCAGTCTGGATGTCGGGAGTCGAGGTCGGCAATGTCCGCTCAGTGAGCTTCGTGAATCTCGATTCCCTCCGTCAGGTCAAGGTGGTTGGACGTGTGAAGAAATCTGTCTGGCCAATGCTGACTGAGGACGCCGAAGCGATGCTCGGTACGATCGGCCTTATCGGGGATAAGTACCTTGAGGTCATCCCCGGGACCAAAGGCAAGCCGGTGATAAACAACATGGGTGTGATCCTCACCCGGGAGGTGGGTGACGCCGCTACTATGTTCAAGGCCGGCCAGGATGCAATTGACCAGGTTAGGTCGGCGTCTGACAATATTGACGCCCTGCTGGCCCGTGTCAACAACGGCGAGGGGACGCTGGGGCAACTGGCCACTAATGACCAACTCTATCACAATCTGACAAAGCTCGCCACGCGACTGACCAAACTGGCCGCTGACCTGCAGAAGAATCAGGAGCGGGTTGTCTCGTGTCTTGAAAAAACCACGACCTCGGTCGAGCGGCTGTCCGAGCAGGTGAACAGCAACACCGGCACGATCGGCAAGCTGGTCAACGACCCGCAGCTTTATGACAATCTCGCGGCCACGTCGGCCCGGCTGGACACGATCATGCACCGGATCAACACCTCTGAGGGAAGCCTTGGTCTGCTTGTCAGCGATACGGCTTTATATGTGGAGATGACCAACCTGCTGGCCCGCATTAACAATTTAGTGACGGATATCGAGAAAAACCCGCGTAAGTATTTCAAGTTTTCAGTGTTTTAGGTTCGCAGGTCGGGTCTCGGAGAGAGGTTGTTCCAAAAGTCAACTGTCTTGTCTCGTGTAGAGAGAGTGCTTGTCCTCCACCAATTAACGGCGAACATAAAGCCCGCCGCTATGCGAAGTTGCGGTAGAAGCACTTATGAGAGTGGAGGCTCAAATGCGGTCAGATTCAAAGGTGGCGTCAGGCGTCTCTGCCTGACGCTTCCCCGACAGATCTGTATGTCGTGAAATGACTTATGGCTTTCGCACAGAGTTACCCGACAGCACCTTGCAACGAATGACAACACTTTTGTCACAGCCTCACAAGGGTCTTAATCTACAAGTCTTGTATAACAACTGGAAACTCGCCTTAGCTTGTTAGGCTTGAGGGATTACGATTTACTCAGGGAAGCTGTCAGGCTCAGCCCTTGCAAGATGTTTATAATGTTGTCAACCTCGAAGGGCTTACGCAAGAAACCGTCAGGCCCAGCCCCGTCAAATTTGAGCTCGGTTTCGTCCTGGGAAAAGAAGGCGGTAATAAGGATGACCGGCATTTTAGGATATTTCCCCTTGATTTTCTTGAGAAGGGTTATCCCATCCATACCCGGCATTTTGATATCGGCTATGACAGCATCGACGCTGCCGTTTTCCAGCTCGCGTAGTGCTTCCTCGCCACCCATCACAGCGCAAGGGATATAGTCATTGTAGCGAAGAGCCTCAGTCAACATCTCCCGGAACAGGTCATCATCGTCGACAACCATCACCCTGTGGATTGGCTTGGGGGTTTTTTCCCACTTGCCCTTCAGGGTATCCTCTATCAGCTCCTCGATGTGAGAAATGCGGAATGGCTTGGCCAGAAATCCATCGGGTGAAGCGCGGCCGATAACCTCCGGTGAGGCAACCCCGGTAATGAACAACACCGGAAGGTCAGGGTAGTAGCGTCGGACTTTTCTCAGCAGAGCTATTCCATCGACACCGGGCATCTTGATGTCGGAAATCATCAAGTCGAACTTTTCTTCCTTGAGTCTCTGGAGAGCTTCGATGCCGTCAGAAGCTCCGGAGGTGTGGTACCCGATGGCATCCAATGTATCAACAAGAAGACTACGCAGGGTAGTATCATCGTCGACGACCAGGATACTTGCCCTTACCCGGTGCATAGACTTCGACCTGGCAATCTTAAGGGTTTGCTTGCTCTTCTCCTTGGTAACGGCTTGGTTCTCGGCCTCAGCGTTAATTCAGAGGCCTGGAATATGAATGGGCCTATTGACATAATATTCCCCTTGAGGTTACAAGGTAGACCGCCTCAATAGCCGGGTCAACAATTTTTAGCCTGAATTCTTAGAGCTCCCGTTGGGGTATAAGAGTATAGACTGGGTTGTCTTCGGGGGTAGCCCCGCCTAACGCAAAGCGTTTGGGTCCACCACAATCACCGCTGCACCGTTGAAGCGTCCTTCACGCAAATCGTTCAGGGCGTTATTGGCCTTTTCCAGAGGATAGGGGTGCACCTCCGTTCGCACTGGCACCTTCGGAGCAAGGGCCAGAAATTCCTCTCCGTCCCGGCGGGTCAGATTGGCCACTGAACGAACCACCCGCTCCCCCCAGAGAATTGAATATGGAAAAGAAGGAATATCACTCATGTAAATGCCGGCACAAACGACCGTTCCACCCTTGGTGACCGCCCGTAACGAGGCCGGCACCAGACTTCCCACCGGAGCAAAAATGATCGCTGCATCCAGCGGATCTGGCGGCAATTCATCCGAACTTCCTGCCCAAACAGCTCCCAGGCTTCGCGCAAAGGCTTGGCCTTCGACATCGTCCCGGCGGGTGAATGCATAGACCTCACGCCCCTTGTAGCGGGCCACCTGGATAAGAATATGCGCCGCCGCACCAAATCCATAAAATCCCAGTTTCTCAGCCTCACCGGCCATGCACAGCGCCCGGTACCCGATCAAGCCGGCGCAAAAAAGCGGCGCCGCCTGAAGGTCCGGGTATCCATCGGGAATGGGAAAACAAAATCGCTCGTCGGCCACGCACAGTTCCGCGAATCCGCCGTCGATCTGGTAACCGGTATACCGTGACTCATCGCAGAGGTTCTCGTGCCCTGATCGGCAGAACCGGCAGTGACCACAGCTTCCTCCGAGCCACGGGATGCCTACCCGGTCGCCTTGGGAATAGCGCGTGGCCCCGTCGCCGGTGACGGCCACCGTTCCTACGATTTGATGGCCGGGAACAAGGGGTAATTTGGGCTCAGTCAACTCGCCGTCTACAACATGCAGGTCCGTCCGGCAGACTCCGCAAGCGCGGACGCGAACTAACACCTGCCCCGGTCCGGGCAAGGGCTCAGGCAAATCGGCAGCAACCAGCGGCTCCCCAGGCTTTTCCAGGATCATAGCACGCATCGGTTTTCCTCCATCTGTCAAATCACCGAAAAGTACTGCCTCAAAGAACGGTAGACAACTTGAATATTGGTTGCCCAAGATACTTGAATTTACGTTCGTGAGACAGCCTCAGGGTATGTGCCAACGATTACCGGATACCGAATATCGCTTGACTTGTCGGGCATTTCTGCTATAGTCTTACACTGTGCCTTAAGGGGCATGATTATGATTTCGCTGGTACTTGGCCTGGGCAACATCGGTGAGCGCTACGCCGGCACCCGTCACAATGTTGGTTTTAGGGTTGTTGAGAAAGTTCGACAGGAGTTGAAACTCTCGTTTCAACCACCGACAGAGGCCTATGATTGGGCGGTGCAGGAGCGCAGCGAAAGGCAGATTATTCTGGCCTGGCCGAAAACGTATATGAATCACTCCGGCCTTGCCGCCCATGCTCTTTTACAAGATACTGACCTGCAACCGTCTCGAATGCTGACAGTGGTCGACGATTTCAACTTGCCTTTGGGAAGAATAAGAATCCGGCAAGACGGTTCCGACGGCGGCCACAAAGGGCTGGTGTCGATAATTGAAGTTTTGGAAACGGAAGATTTTCCGCGTCTGCGTTTGGGAATCGGCCCGACGCCCGATAATATGGACACAGTAGATTTCGTCCTCAGCCGATTTGAAAGACAGGAAGTCGAGCCAGCGCAGAAAATGATTGACACCGCGGCGGAAGCGGTGTTATTTGTGATAGACCATCGCCTTGAGGAGGCGATGTCGAACTATAATGTCAACCCTGCTTAGCCGAGACATTTACTCTTCTCGACTGAGCCGTTTGAGTGTGAACCAACGTCCGAAGGGAGAATGCTGAGTGAGTATCTACGAGACCACCTTTATTATCAATCCGCAAACCGATGACGACTCCATCGATCGGGAAGTCCGGTCCATTTCAGACCTGATCACCAGTAATGGCGGCAAGATTGTCCACGAAGATCGTATGGGCACCCGCCGTCTTGCGTATCCGATCAAGGGGCTGACGCAGGGGTACTATACCAGCGTCATCTTTGAGGGGGTGGGCCAAATCCTACCGGTTCTGGATCGGCACTTCAAGCTGGGTGAGGCTTTCATCCGGCATCTGACAATCCGTTACGAGGGTGATATCAGGGTTTCTGCCGAAGCGCAGAAACCGGAGGTTCGCACCGAGAAGAAGGAAGAAAAGGAAGAAAAAGTCGCACCGGCTGAAGCCAAGGCTGTCACCACCGACGAAACCAAACCGGCCGAGGCCGAAAGCGAATCAGGCTCAGTCGAGGAACCGAGGGAAGAGCAAACGCCTGAGTTGGTCGAGGACAAGGGCAGTCCTGAGCCGGAAGAGCGGGTCAGCCCGGAGGAGGAGGAGCTGTAACCAGCCAGCGGGCGTTGCTCAGGGCAACCCGACTTCACAGCCCGAGCAAACCAACAGCCCGAGAACGGTAAGACTGGTAAAATCGAGAGATTAACATAGAGGATAATGTGATGGAGAAACTTAGAAGAAGGAAGTTCTGTTACTTCTGTGAAAACAAAATAAAATACATAGACTACAAAGACGAGCGGCTTCTGCGGCGCTTTACAAACGAACGTGGCAAGCTTATCCCCAGACGGATCACCGGCAATTGTGCAAGGCATCAGCGAGAAACGACCAGAGCCATAAAGCGCGCCCGTGTCTTGGCAATAATGGCGTTTGAAAGTGAATCATTCCGTTGATAGAGTAGCAAGCGATAGCATAACCCACCGGGTGCAGAAAGAAGGCTTGCTGGGTGGTGTCTACCCTATTGTTGCAGCCATGTTGGTCTACTCTATTCTGGCGTACGGTAATGTAGACGGCTATCTGGGCGGCGCGGCGATTCTTTTGACAAGTGTAGTTGCATATTTCCTGACCATGTATGTGTACTACGGCATAGCCCGACTGGCATACCAGGGATACACTCATCTGCTGTTGGGAGGCGCTGTCGCAGCCGTCATCGTCTCCCTTTTTATGTCCGGACTGTCGGCCATCTGGGCCCCGCTGGCCGGTTGGGTGATGCTGCTTCTGGCGGGAGCCGCGACCGGCAGACTTACTCACGGCGGCTACCTGCAGGGACAGGTCTATGTGATCGGCGCGGCCGTAGTGGCTATTCTCTTTACCCTTCAATCAATCCCAATATGGAACAAGTTCCTTCAGACGGCGCCTCGTCTCGGTGAGGCTTTTGCCCAACAAGTGCAGCTGTTTCTGGTTGGGTTGGGCTATAGTGCGGAGATGATACAAGGTGATCTGGAGCAAAGCAGAAAGGTTTTTGACGTTTTGGTTCGGCTTTTCCCTGCCGCTACCATTCTGGGAGCACTGCTGCAGTTCAGTATCGGTTATCTCGCTTTCGTTCTATGGGTGGGTCGTAAGGACCCTTCCCGCCGCTGTTATGTGCCGATCATTCTCTGGAAGGTCCCATTCGGCTTTGCGCCAGTTCTGATCGTCGCTATACTGGTGCGATTTGTTGGAGGAGAGCCGCTCCGGATGATAGCCGACAATGCGCTGACTGTCCTGGCGGTGTATTATTGTGTTGCGGGCTTGGCCCTGATCGAGTATTATTTGAAAAAGCTGCATGTATCGAGGCTGACGAAGGTACTCTTTTACCTGTTGCTGTTCTTGACCCAACTGGTAGGCTTCTTCGCGGTCGCGCTGGTAGGTTTTGTTGACAGCTTTTTTGACTGGCGCAAAGTCAAAGCACCGGAGATACTGTGATGAAACAGGACAATCTATGCCATAGAAAGGTCGTATTATGAAAGTGATATTGCGTGAGGATGTTCCGGAGGTTGGACAGGCCGGCCAAACAGTAGATGTGAGATCCGGCTTTGGCCGCAACTACCTCTTCCCTTGCAACCTGGCCATTCCGGCCACCAAGGCAAACCTGCGGGCCATCGGTGAGGTTACTAAACAAAAAGAGCTGCGCGAGAAAAAACAGCGTCGAGAAGCGGAAATCATCAAGGACAAGATCGAGAAGCTATCTCTCTCTACTGAGGTGTTGGTTGGCGAAGAAGAGAAACTGTACGGTTCTGTGACAAACGCTGACATAGCAGAAATGATGGGTAAGGAAGGAATAATTGTCGATAAGCGCGCTATCGAGCTGGAGACGCCTATCAAGGTCCTTGGTGTTTATACCGTTCCCGTCAAGATTGACAAAGATGTCACAGCGCAACTGCGGCTGTGGGTAATAAAGAAGTCCTGATATATTATGAAGATGCTCGAAGTAAAAATCGAAGGCCTGGCGCTCGATATGACGACCAACTCACCGGTTGTCATTTTGGCGCCGACCGGGTTGAACAAGGTTCTTCCCATCTGGATCGGCCATGCCGAGGCATGGGGTATTGCCATGCAGCTTTCCGGCGTTAAGTCGAAGCGGCCCCTGACGTATGATCTTCTGAAGGCAGTGATAGCAACCCTTGAAGCCAAGGTCGAGAAGGTTGAAATCACCGAGTTGCGGGAGCAGACGTTCTACGCCCGGCTCCATCTCTCCAGTGACGGAAAACAGTATGAAATAGACGCTCGTCCCTCCGACTCCATCGCCATAGCACTGAAAACCGGAGCCGCGATCTATGCCAACGAGGAGCTGTTTAACCTCAGTGCCAGTGAGTCTCCGGAAGCTCCTTCCCTGCCTAATGATCCGGAATCGCTTAGAGATAGGCTGAGGAAGATCAATCCCGAGGATTTTGGCAAGTATTCGCTGTAGATGCCGTCAATCAGACCGCGCATAATAGTCGGCCTTTTGACCATCCTTGTAGCTGTCGGATCCTCGATTGCGGGCAGCTCCGGTGACCCGGCGGAGGCTGTTTCACTACTGGCGAAAGGCAAGCGGTTGCTCCGTGAGGGCAATTGGTATCATGCCGCTAAGACCTTCGAGGAGCTGGCGGGGCGGTATCCAAATTCCGAAAACCTCGACCAGTTCGTTTTCTATCGGGCTAAGGCAAAATATTATTCCGGGGAATTCAGCGAAGCCATCGCAGGATTTACCTATTTTCTGTCCCGCTTTGGCGATTCGCAGGAAGCTGCTTATGCCCACTTTTTCCTGGCCAATGCCTACTATCGCCACGGTGACATTAGTCTGGCGGCGAGAAACTACCTTGAGGCCTACCGCCTGACAGACGACGAACAACTGACCGATATGGCAGCGGCATCACTGGCGGCCGCATTTAAGAAGGCCTCTTCCATCAGCATCGGGAAGGCCGACTTTGCAGCGCTCCCGATCAAGAAGCGATGTTCTCTCTCCAGGGTACTCGCGGATATCCTTGCGGATCGAGGTCAGGCAGCCGCAGCCGAGGAGCTCCGGTTTTCCTGTGGTGGAAGTACAGATCGAGCGGATATACTGCAAGGCCGATCGAGCAATCGGAAAAACGAGTTGGAAATCGCTATGGTGCTGCCGTTCTCAGGGGAATTGCACTTTTTTGGTGAAGACATATATGACGGCGCTGCGGTGGCGGCTGAACTTTACCGCAGTAAGGAAACAGGCAACCTGAAGCTGGCGCCATATGACACCAAAGGCGATCCGATCAATGCCGCCCGCATCATCGGTGAAGTATCAGAGTCCGAGGCCAGTGCTGCTATCGGTCCTTTGAGCAGCGAAGCGACATCGGTGGTGTCGGCCAGGTTAAGCTGCGAGTCATTGCCTCTGCTCATACCGGCGGCCACACAGGCCGGACTTACACGGCTGTCGGGAACATCGTTCCAGTTGTCGCCAAATATCGAGCTTCAAGGTGTGAAAATGGCCGAGTATGCTGTCGACAACCTGCAAGCCAATTCGGCAGCCGTCATAACTTCTACCAGCACCGAGCACCTGCAGATGGCTAAAGCCTTCTCGCAGAGATTTCAGCAGCTTGGGGGGACGGTGGTTGCAGAAGAACATTACCGTTCTCGCGACAAAGATTTCGGCCCGTATATCAAAGATATAAAAGCAATTCTTCTCGGAAAGCATCCCGACTCCATCTTTTTTGTCAACGAGGATGGCGACACGCTTGATCCAGACGGGATACCGGCGCATGTTGACTGTCTCTTTCTGCCCGGCAACCCCAGGCAGATTAGGCTGCTACTGCCCCAGATAACGTTCTACAACCTGAACGGTTCATATCTCGGCTCTGACGGTTGGGGAGATGAGACTGTTCTCAAGCTCGGAGACGACATCACGAAAGGGGCGGTTTTCCCCTCTCCCTTCCTGAGAGGTGCAAGCTCCGAAGAATATGTGCGCTTTGCTGCCGCCTATGACGCTCGTTTTGGGCATCGACCGAACCGTCTGTCTGCGCTCGGTTATGATGCTGTTCAACTACTCATCGCTGCCACGAGTTCCGGCACATGGTCAAGAAAGATGCTGAGTGAAGAACTGAAAAAAGTGCGGGACTATCACGGAGCCTCTGGGGAAATAACCTTTGGAGTCAACCGGGAAAATATAGAGATGCCACTGTTTCATATTTTGTCCGAGGAAGCTGTCCCGCTTCTGCCATCGACAGACTTAACTGGTTATAAAGAAGACCAATAAGCTCGACCCAGGCGGATTTGTTATTTCGAGTGAATTGACTATATTACTTTGGTAGCATTGCACACAAACTTGGAGGGAGAAGCCACTACGATGGAAGAGAAGAGAATAGCGCTCAAAATGGTCGTCAACGGCAAGGAGAAGGATATCACCTACGAGGAACTGGCTCTCTCCAACAACCTCGCCCAGGAAGCGCTGGTACGACTGTTGATTGACAAGGGCATCTTCAAACCGGACGAGATGCTAAAGATGATGGAGACGGTAAAAAAGGAGCGCTACCGCTTCCCGGACCAGACTGAATCCAAGTAGGACGGAATCCGAAGCGGTTTTGACAAGCTTCTTCTAAAAGATGGAAATGCCTGACGAAAGAACTGAACATGCTGCGCAGGTAAAAGACGTCATTGAGTGGACATGTCATCCGGTCAAGCGCAGGCCCCTGGTCTCAGCGCTCGTGACGGTTTTTATCTTTGTTGTCGTCGTAATTGTCTATTACGCTACAATGTCAAGGGCGCTTGGAGTGCTTGCTGGGGTAATAATGCTTGGCTCGCTGGCCAAGTTCTACTTCCCCACGATCTACCGGCTGACCCCTGAAGGTATTACCATCAAAACAACGTTGCAGACCCTGCGTAAAGAGTGGTCGATGTATCGCAGTTGCTACCCGGACAAGAACGGCATCCTCCTTTCACCATTTGTTCACCCGTCGCGGCTTGAAAACTTCCGGGGGACCTATCTGATGTTCGCCAACAACTGCGACGAAGTTACTGCGTTTGTGAAAACCCACATAGGCAGGAAAATCGAATCCGAAACTCAAGACGAAAAGGGTGAGCCATGAACTTCTTCAGGGGCTTTTTCAAAGGCAGTACCGAGCTTCCCGATCCTGAAAAAAGGGCGCTTCCCGTTGAGGAAGAAGCTGTCCTGGAAAAGGTAGCGCGCAAGGTTGTCGACAGAAGGATGGCCGTGCCGGCGATTGTGTTTCTGGAATCGGTCAAGCCGCTTAACTTCATCGGATCACAGGCGCTGGTCTTTTTTGAGCCGATTGTACAGACCCTTTTTAACCTAAAAGACTATGATACCTTCCGGCAGGCGCTGGAGAAACGAGAATCCATCGAGATTTTGATTCTCAAGATTGAAGAATACGACGCCATATCTGCCCAGAGAGAAAAGCGCATCAAGAAGTTCTTGAAGGCCAAGAAGAAAAAGTGGAAATGGTACCAGCGCTGGCTGGGTATTGCTACTCCGAGGGTTCAAATCCCTGATGATGTGCTGAACCCGCCGACCAAGGAAGAAACCAAACAGGACAAATGGTCCCGCTGAGAGAGTTGGGATAGCGGAGTAGGTCAAAACTCCTGTGGAGGCTGGCTGTGCTATAGGTCCTACGTCATCGCGAGTGACCGAAGGGAACGTGGCGATCTCAATTGTACAATTGTTTCTGCAATATGAGATTGCCACATCCGCTTAGGGCGGATTCGCAATGACGGTTTATAGAGCTTTCGTCGTCAAGAATCATACTTTTTGTACAGACTCCTGTGGGTTTTGACAGGCACATGTGGCGTCCGTCTCTGTCGGCTAGGGGGTTAGTTGTAGTTTGTGTTTTTAAAGCCGACGCCCCGCGGTTTTAGTGCCGCGGGGCGTTGGTTATTGTATGGGCAAGCTGAAGGCAGTTACTTCAGCAGGACCATCTTCTTGGTAGCGGTGAAGCTGCCGGCATCAAGTTTATAGAAGTAGATGCCGCTGGCGTGGTTCGCCGCATCCCATTCAAGCTCTACCATACCGGCCTCATGCGAACCGACGAAGCTTTCCACTTCCTGACCATTGACGTTATAGATGGTCAGGGTGTAGTTGGTCGCTGTCGGCAGCGCAAAGCTGATGATAGTAGCGGGGTTGAACGGGTTAGGATAGTTCTGGTTCAGGGCGAAGTTGGCCGGGATCAGCTTGGTTACCACCGGGTTGCCCTCGCGGGTAGCCATCTCAATGGAGACGATCTCGCCCGAAGTATTGA